>JACCDH010198922.1_pt1 | contig 21947 bp, 13 predicted proteins | sample 7442481 | NCBI WGS metagenome assembly JACCDH01 (sample SAMN15323433, study PRJNA562643) | freshwater metagenome | isolation source: river surface water | place: USA:Blue River Watershed | collected 2017-08-15
CACCGTTCCAACAGGAGTTGAGACAGCCACAGAAACCAAAAAAACCAGCACTAAATCCAAAGCATCTGCTCCTGCTTCGGATGATTTCGATTGGAGCATGGACAAAGCAGGATTTGCTCATTACAATGCTGCTCAACACAATGATTTAGTTAATCTTTACTCTAACTCATTGAAAGCACTTAATCAGAACGAATTAATTTCTGGTTATGTTGTATCTATTTCCGACAGAGAAGTAGTGGTGAATGTCGGATTTAAATCAGACGGTATTGTATCTAGAAACGAATTCAAAGATCTACCAGATTTAAAAGTAGGTGATAAAGTGGAAGTTTATTTGGAGAATGTGGAAGACCAGGACGGTCAGTTGATCATTTCACGTAAACGTGCCATTCAGGAAAAAGCTTGGGATTTCATCCTGAAAGCTATGGAAGAAGGTACTGTTCTTACAGGTTTAGTTAAAACCAGAACCAAAGGTGGTTTAGTAGTTGATGTCATGGGCATCGATGCTTTCTTACCTGGTTCTCAGATTGACGTTAAACCAATTAAAGATTACGATCAATACGTTGGTAAAGATATGGAGTTCAAAATTGTTAAAGTTAACGATGTATTCAAAAACGTTGTTATCTCTCACAAAGCTCTTATCGAAGACGATATCGAAGCTCAAAAATCTGATATTCTTTCTAAACTTGAAAAAGGTCAGGTTCTTGAAGGTATCGTTAAAAATATTGCGCCATTTGGTGCGTTCGTTGACCTCGGTGGTATTGATGGATTACTCCACATCACTGATATGTCATGGGGCAGAATCAACCACCCTGAAGAGTTATTACAACTTGACCAGAAAGTAACCGTGGTTGTACTCGAATTTGACGAAGACAAAAAACGTATCTCTCTTGGTATGAAACAACTGACTGAGCACCCTTGGGATACTCTGTCAGAAGACATCAAAGTTGGTGCTAAAGTAAAAGGTAAGGTTGTAACCGTTACCGATTACGGTGCTTTCATTGAAATCAAACCAGGTGTTGAAGGTTTAGTGCACGTTTCAGAAATGAGTTGGAGCAGCCACTTGAGAAGTCCACATGACTTCTTAAAAGCTGGTGATGAAGTTGAAGCTGTTATCACTGCGCTTGAAAAAGACGAACATAAAATGTCTCTGGGTATTAAACAACTGAGTCCTGACCCTTGGGCCAGCATCGTTGAAAAATACAAAGTAGGCAGCAAACATACAGGTATTGTTAAAAACTTAACCAGCTATGGCCTCTTCATCGAATTAGAAGAAGGTGTTGATGGTTTAGTTCACGTATCTGACTTATCATGGACTAAGAAAATCAAACATCCATCTGAATTCATTAAGAAAGATGAGAAAATTGATGTTGTAGTTCTGGAAGTAGATTCTGAAAACAGACGCCTGTCTTTAGGTCACAAACAACTGGAAGAAAACCCATGGGATACTTTCGAAACCATCTTCTACTTGCACTCTAAGCACGAAGGTACTATCGTAGGTGTTAACGATAAAGGTGCTAATATCCAGTTACAATATGGTATCGAAGGCTTCGCTCCAAAACGTCACCTCGTGAGAGAAAACGGCGGTAAAGTAAAAGATGGCGATGTATTAACTTTCGAAGTTATCGAGTTCAACAAAGACAACAAGAGCATCGTATTGTCTCATACCAATACCTGGAAAGCCGATGATAAAGCTGGTAAAGCTGAAGATCAGGCCAACAGAGAAAAAGCATCTAAATCTGCTAAAAACATTAACAAATCAAACGAAAAGTCAACCCTTGGTGAACTTGATGCATTCAGTGATCTGAAAGCGATGTTTGATTCTGCAGGTGTTAAAGACGAAAAAGCCAAAGCTGAAAAAGTTGAAAAGAAAGCCGCTAAAGAAGAAACTACCGCCGGTGATGATTTGAAAAAAATCAATGGTGTTGGTCCTGCTTTCGAAAAACGCCTGAATGCTTTGGGTATTCACACTTACGCTGACTTAATTGCTCTGACAGACGAGAAAATCGCTGAACTTGAGCAACAAGACAGCATGACCAGCCTCGAAACCTGGCATGCATGGATTGAAGAAGCTAAGACTTTTAATGCTTAATCCACTTTAAAATTCATAAAAAGGCAACCCCAACAGGTTGCCTTTTTTTTGTGACCTGTAAGTTTGACAAGCGTTGAAATCCTTCTCGCGCTCTCTGCATAAAAACTAAAGCCATTCTGTATCTTTGCACTAAACACTATGTCTGAAGGAGAAATCTCAATACTGGAAAGAGAGGAAATAGAAAGGAAAGAAATCCTTAAACGCTATAAATCTTTACTGCGTTCTATTCGCCACGACCTCACGTCTGAGCAAAAGAAGGGAATTCGTGCGGCCTTCGATTTGGCCCTGGATGCCCACAAAGACATGCGCCGGAAGTCGGGCGAACCATACATCTACCACCCTATTGCCGTGGCGCGCATCGCTGCTCAGGAAATTGGTCTGGGTACAACTTCCATCATCTGCGCACTCATCCATGATGTGGTAGAAGATAGCAACTACACGGTTGATGATATCAAACGCAAATTCGGTGATAAAGTGGCCCGTATCGTCGATGGTCTTACCAAAATCAAAGAGGTATTCGACCATACCGATAGTATGCAGGCGGAAAACTTCCGTAAAATGCTGCTCACCCTCAGCGACGATGTACGTGTGATCCTGGTTAAGCTATGCGACCGTCTGCATAACATGCGCACGCTCGAAAGCATGAGCCGCAAAAACCAACTTAAAATTGCCAGCGAAACCTTGTTCTTATACGCGCCTCTGGCCCATCGCCTGGGACTGTACAATGTGAAGTCAGAACTCGAAGACCTTTCCATCAAATACACCCAACGCGAAGCCTATAAAGATATTTCCGCCAAGCTGAATGCCAAAAAAGCTGCCCGCGATAGATTCATACGCAAGTTCATAGAACCTATCAAAGAAAAACTGGAAGGCACAAACCTTAAATTCGAAATCAAAGGTCGACCGAAAAGCATTTACTCCATCCTTAAAAAGATGAAGCAACAGGATATTCCATTCGAGCAGGTGTACGATCTCTTTGCTATTCGTATTATCCTGGATGCCGAACCTGAACGCGAGAAATCTGATTGCTGGACGGCCTACTCAATCGTTACCGATATCTATAAACCGAATCCTTCGCGCACACGCGACTGGATTACGACGCCTAAAAGCAACGGATACGAAAGCTTACACACCACCGTTATGAGTCATGACGGCAAATGGGTGGAAGTGCAAATACGCACCAGTAGAATGGACGAAATTGCCGAAAAAGGCTATGCTGCCCACTGGAAATACAAAAACACCAAAGAAGGGATTGCCAATGAAGAGAAATCAGGTGTTGATGGCTGGTTAGCGCGTATCAAAGATATTCTCGAAAATCCATCTACCAATGCCTTAGAATTTATAGACGATTTCAAACTGCAACTGATACACGAGGAGATCTTTGTCTTTACGCCTAACGGCGATTTAAAGAAGATGCCAAAAGGTGCTTCGGCGCTCGATTTTGCGTTCGAGATCCACACCCAGGTGGGTAGCAAATGTATCGGGGCTAAAGTCAATAACCGACTGGTGCCCATCTCTCATATCCTTTCTAATGGCGATCAGGTAGAAATTCTGACATCCGAAAAACAACATCCTCGCGAGGAATGGTTACAGATTGTTATCTCCGGTAAAGCCATCGCCCGAATACGCAATTACCTCAGAGAATCTAAACGCGAAGCTGCAGAGAAAGGCAAAGAATTACTAAAGAAGAAATTTAATAAAGAGAAGGTCGATTTTAACGAAGACAATGTGCATAAACTGGTGCGCTATTTCAAAGTGCAGTCGGCGTTGGATCTGTTTTACTCGGTGCAAAAAGAATTAATTCCTGCCGAGAAATTGCAGATCCATAACATCATCAATAAAAAATTAACCCCTGCAGCAAAACCGCTTACAGGCGAAACTTCGGCGCCGAAAACGCAGGCCAAGAAAAACGAAATTATTGTTGGCGATGAATACGATCTTCCATACTCCTTGGCCAAATGTTGTAGCCCGATTCCTGGTGATGATATCTTCGGATTTATTACCATTGGTGAGGGCGTTAAGATACATAGAACCAATTGCCCGAACGCTGTGTCATTAATGAGTAACTACGGCTACCGTATTATCAAGGCTCAATGGAAAGACAGTTTTGTGAAGACAGAAACAAGATTCCTGGCGGGTGTTAAAATCATTGGTATAGACGATGTCGGTATTGTGAGCAGCTTGACAGATATTATCAGCAGAAATATGGGTGTTAACATGAAAGCCATCACAATTGAGAGTCACGAAGGTACCTTCGAGGGCATGATATCGGTATATGTAGAAGACACCAAGCACCTCGACAATCTGATCAACAACATCAAGATGAAACATCCAACGATGAATGTTTACAGAATAGAGGTTGGCTCCTAATAAAATCGTTAATAAGATTGTGATAAAAGCACTTCCCATTACCTATTTAGAATGTATATTTGCACTTTATGCAAGCCTCGAACGATAAGGTCAAGAAGGTAAAACTGGAGGTTAGAAAAATCTTCACTGCATATCTGGAGAAAAACAAGCAGCGCAAAACTCCGGAACGATACGCCATACTCGATGAAATCTACACCCATAAAGAACATTTTGATGTAGATACGCTGTTCATCCATATGAAGAACAGAAAGTACCGTGTTAGTCGTGCAACTGTATACAACACCCTGGATCTTTTACTTGATTCTGGCTTGGTAAAACGCCATCAGTTTGGCAAAAACATGGCGATGTACGAACAGAGTTACGGTTACAGTCAGCACGACCATCTGATCTGTTTACATTGCAACAAGGTATTAGAGTTCTGCGATCCACGTATTCAACAAATTAAAAGCACTATGGGCGAGATGTTGGGCTTCGAAGTGAGTCACCATTCTTTGCACTTATATGCCAATCCAATAAAAGACAAAAACGGCAACTGTAAGAGCTGCCAGCAAGAAGTTATAAATAAAGATGAATAAAGTAGATGTTGTTTTAGGTTTACAATGGGGGGACGAGGGAAAAGGCAAAATTGCGGATTTCCTAACGCCGAACTATCAGGTAATTGCCAGATTTCAAGGGGGACCCAACGCCGGGCACTCGCTTAAATTCAATGGGCAAACCCATGTCCTGAATACCATACCTTCAGGTATTTTTCACGACACTTGTCTCAACATCATCGGCAATGGCGTTGTGGTGGACCCCGTGCGTATCAAAGCCGAAATAGAACGCGTTGAAGCAGCAGGTGCCAATGTCAGAAAAAACCTGGTATTCTCTAAAAAAGCACACCTTATTCTACCTACCCACCGCTTATTAGACGCTGCCAGCGAGCATGCCAAAGGTGAAGCTAAAATCGGCTCTACACTGCGTGGTATTGGTCCGACCTACCGCGATAAGATCGGCAGAAACGGCTTGAGAATTGGCGATATCTTCTCGGACGACTTCAGCAAAAAATACAATTCCATCAAAGAAGACCACATCAAATTAATTGGTTTCTTAGGCTATACAGATTTTGATCTACCTGCTTTAGAGCAGGAGTTTTTCGAAGCTTGTGAGTTCCTGAAAGCGTTTAACAATACCGATTCTGAATACCTGGTAAATGCCTTGATCCCAAATAAAAAGATCCTGGCAGAGGGTGCTCAGGGTAGCATGTTGGATATCGATTTTGGTTCATACCCATTTGTTACTTCCAGCAATACCGTGAGTGGCGGTGTTTGTAATGGCTTAGGTATTGCACCTCAGCACATCGGCACCGTTTATGGTATTTTCAAAGCCTATTGTACGCGTGTTGGTAGCGGTCCCTTCCCTACCGAATTACTGGATGAAACCGGTGAAGAACTGCGCAAAAAAGGTCACGAATTTGGTGCTACCACCGGCAGACCCCGCAGATGTGGTTGGTTGGATCTAGTGGCATTGAAATACGCCATCATGTTGTCTGGTGTTAACTACCTCATCATGATGAAGAGTGATGTTTTAAGTGAGTTCAGCGAAATCAAAGTTTGCACAGCTTATAAAGTAGATGGTATCGAAACCACCCAAGTGCCATACGACCTGTGTAATTCGAGCGTAGAACCAGTTTACAAGACCTTTAAGGGCTGGAGTGAGGACTTAACCATCTGCCGCAAGAAGACCGATTTACCGGCCAATTTCAATACCTATTTAGAATTCTTAGAAGCCGAACTCGGCATGCCTATTCAGATCATTTCTGTTGGTCCGGATAGAGAGCAAACGATTACGGGTTAGTGCCTACAACTTGTACCGGCCAATTTTTAAACGCAGATTTTCTTTTTTATTACTCAAATCCATAGCCCTAATCGGAGCCCAGGAGCTGATTATCTTCGATAATTAGCTCGCTCGATAACGCGGATTTTGTCGTGGGTAAACCAGTAAGTTCAATGTTTAAAATATAATTTGCTGTTAATAGCAATTTTTAGTCTTTTACCCCCCGCAGAGCAAAGCTCATAACGGGGCAAGCTGTGGACCGCAGGTCATTTTACCGTAGACCGCAGGTCATACGGCTATAATATGTTTGTCGATGTGGGATGTTTATTCGATTTACTATGTGTCAAATGCAGAATCCATAGCAACACGACCATCATCTCGCAAAGCGAGACAACGGAATAAATGAAACTAGAACATACTTAATGTGTTCTATGTCTACTATTATTTGCACGGACCAACATTAATCCTTTGTGCCATAAATCCCATTGCATCCCGAAAATAGCTATCTTGTTTATTTTAACAATCCCAATTTCAGTTTGATGAATTTGATGTTTGTAAGGAAAGTGTCAAATTATCCAAATAAAGGTAAAAACACTGCAACAAAACAAACAAAATGCGCATTCCTGTTGTAACTTTATGGTGTAATTAACAATATCCTTATGAAAAAATTTACAATTTTAATTTTATTTCTTATTGGCATAGGTCAGCAGATCTATGCACAGCAAAACATTGCCCCCCTGGCAACAGTTACTGCCAGTACCTGTAACACGGGGTCGTGTGCCACACTCAACGATTTACAATTGGGTACTTGTGGTACCCAAATCATGTGGATCACTACAGCTACGCCTCCAGACATTACGCCTGGTGTCAATTGGATCCAATTTGACTGGACCAGTGTGAGAACTGTCAACAGATTCATCATTCACCACGCCCAAACCAATACCAGATTCTTAGCTGGTGGCACCATCCAAACATGGAATGGTTCGGCCTGGATAACTGTGTCAACTTTCTCTAACCTAACCCCTGCTTGTAGCAGTGTGGTAAATTTTCCAACTACCAACACACAAAGGTTAAGAATCACTTCGTTCACCATGAGTGGCACACAATTATCTAACCCAAACTTCAGAGAAATTGAAGTGTATGGTCCGAGTGTTAACAATGATGCCAGCGTGACTGGTTTTTCTGCTTTAAGTACTTGTACTTATACCCAAAAAATTGATGCAACAGTATCCAACCTTGGAAAAAGAAGATTAGATAGCTTTAGATTGTATTGGTCGGTAAACAATGTCACCCAAGGTGTGCAGTACCTCACCAGTTCACTCACTACCGGTCAGTCTGCTACCTATACACTCAGTTCTGCCTATACCTTTGCGCCTAATACTGTCTATACCATCAGGGCATGGACCGACCGTCCGAATGGTACGGTAGATTCAGTTTCGAGTAACGACTTATTGACAACTACGCTCGACTTTATGGGAGCGGCCACAGCGCCAACTGTAACAGATTTTGTTCAGTGTGGAAGAGCCATTCCAAGATTGGTGGCCACTACTTCTAACCCTGCTGATTCTGTGTTCTGGTATGACAATGCCACTGGTGGCAATTTGATTGGATTCGGCAAATCCATAAACGGTCCATTTACACCTTCCACAAGAACTTTTTATGCAGAAGCAGCCAAGCTTAGTAGAAATTTCCAGTTAACAACCATTCAAACCACTGGTGTTAACGTTAGACAAACAGAGCCTTATGGCGGTATGCAAACCATAGTCACCAACAAACAAATTTTACTGGATAGTATCCAATTTAGATTATGGTATGCAACCCCAACCAACTGTGGGTACCAATTATATTACAGAACAGGTGCACACACTTCATTTATTACCAATCCTAATGGATGGATCAAACTCAACGAAGGTGTCATTACCTATGTCACTCAAGGTGGTATCAACTACGGTAGAGTGTCTGCTAAAAACTTAAACTTACCTGCAGGCACTTATGCTTTCTATTTAACCACTGATCTCGACTTTGGTGCAGGTAATTCTTTATACAGCACACTTAACGGTCCGGGTGCCAGCAATGCTGACATGGCGATTCAAACCGGTGGTCATATTATCATTGGCAAATTTGGTTCAACCCAAACATTGACCTACCAACCTCAGCTGATGTACATTTACAAAAACCAATGTGTTTCTCCATCAAGAACGCCGCTAACTGTAACTGTAAAACCCACTCCAATAGGCGCTTCAGTTTCGGCCGGAACACCTTTCCAAGGTCAGTTTAAATTTGGCAATATCTCATCCCCTGATGTTATTGAAGTTGGAAAAACCTTAACTTACGAATTAACGCCTCCAAGCGGATTTGCCAACGCCGACCATGGCAGTACCTGGTTTGTTTCAAACGTGTCTGCCAAAACAAGATTTAATGTTACCGTTCCGAGCAGCGAGTTCACTGTTACCAATCCTTCTGGTGGCAATGCCGGAACATTGAGCTTCACCCCTAAATCAGCATGGCTGGATAGCTTTATCACTTTCAGCATTAAAGTGGCTGACTTAGGTCCACATTTCTGTGATTCAACAGTGAGCAGAACCATTTATGTAGCGCCGACTCCAAAACCTAATTTCAGATTCCCAAGTTCTATTTGCTTAGGCGATCAAACATTGTTTGAAAATATCTCTACAATTAGCTCAGGCGTTTGCTCATACCGCTGGGATTTTGGTGATGGCGATACATCTACCTTCAACTCACCAGTGCATGAATTCAAAAACCCAGGCACTTACTTTGTAAAATTAACCGCTACTTCATTTACCTGGAATGTCTCTAAAGACACCATCATTCAAGTCAATATCGGCGAAGTACCCCTGGTAGATTTCAGAGTTAAAAATGCTTGCCAGGGTTCTGCTATCGAATTAACCAACGTAACAATCATTGGCAATGGTACACTTAGTTATGTATGGAATTTCGGTGATAACTCTCCAACAAGAACGACCACCAATGCCACTAAAACCTACACTGTTCCTGGTCCGTATCTGGTAACACTTACTGCTGAGGCTGGAGGATGTGTAGCATCTAAATCTAAAGTGGTTTACCAATTTGCGAAACCTGTTGCCAACTTTGATAAAGTACAAGGAGAATGTCTTAACGACAAGTTCTTATTTACAAATTCATCTACCATTGCCTTAGGTCAATTTGGCAACAAATGGGATTTTGACGATCAAGGCAATATTGCTTCTGATTTGAACACCGATTACATGTTTACAAGTGCAGGCACTAAACGGGTCAAATTAATCGCCATTTCTGAATTTGGTTGCATGGATTCTATTACTAAAAACATAGTCGTAAAACAAATCCCAATCGTTGATTTCGATTATCCATTTGCCTGTGACAGATCTGCAACGCCATTCAACAATCTCACCAACACTCAAGGCGAAAGTATCTTGAGATACGATTGGAATTTTGGCAATGGTTTAGCCTCAACTCAAATTAACCCTTCTGTAAAATGGCCTAACACTGGTAGCAGAAATGTGAGTTTAAAAGCGACATTAACCAACGGCTGTAGTGCAGAAATGGTGAAAAACATCCACGTTGGTGTTCAACCTAAAGCCGACTTCGAATTTGCAGATCAATGCTCTGACCAACCTGTTAGCTTCACCAATTTAAGTACATATTCTAATGGCAACATCAAATATGATTGGAATTTTGGCGACAAGAACACCAGCACATTAGCATCACCAATTCATACCTACAATTCAACCACAGTAACTGCAACCTACTTTGTTCAGCTGAAAGCCAGTATTGAAGGGGGTTGTCAAGATTCTATTATCAAAAGTGTCACCATCAACCCATTGCCAAGTACCTGTAACTTTGACATCCAAAGAAACTGGTCGGTAAACCCAAGAAACTACACCTTTACACCAACTGGAGGTAGCTTAAGTGGTATCAATTACACCTGGGTGTTAGGTGATGGTAACAGAAAAACCAGTTCTGGTGCCGGCACCGACTACACATACAAAGGCAATATCAAATATTGTATTACTATGATTGCTAAGAACGCATCAGATTGCGAGTGTTATGTTACAAAATGTATCACGGTTAATACATCGGTTGAAGACAATATTTTGGCAACTTCATTTAATGTATATCCAAATCCAAACACTGGTATCTTTACCATTAGCTCTGATAACAGCAACGAAACATTTAAAGTTGAAATTTACAATTCAATTGGTGTTTTAGTCACTGAAAAAACTGTGCTTGAAAGCGAAAATTTCGACCTAACAAATGTTGCAACAGGCATTTACACGGCCAGAATCATCACTGCTAAAGGCATATTAACACAAATGATTACCATCAACAACTAAACAAATTTCCATATGAAAAATTTTAATAAAATATCCCATCACTTCACCCTTAGGTTGATCCTATTCATGCTACTAATGGGTGGTATTTTCAATAATACTGTAAAGGCGCAATATTGCACATCTACAGCTACCAATGCTGCAGACGAAGACATAGCAAGAGTAACGCTTCAAGGTAATACCGTTAGATTAGATAATATTTCTAATTCTTCTCCCGGCACCAACTGTCAGTTATATACAGATTACACGGCTTTACAGCCTGCTGATTTAACTGCTGGCAGTACTTATACCATCTCCATCGTATCTACTACCTGTGGTGGTGTGTTTACCCATAGATCTCTGGCCTGGATCGACTACAATCAAAACTTTACTTTTGAATCAAGCGAGGCAGTTGGTCCAACTGCTTTAACCTCATCAGGCAATCCTCATACTTTTACTTACACCTTTACGGTACCTTGTAATGTAAAAACCGGTAACACCAGATTAAGAGTGGTATTAATTGAGGGCGCAATTGCCAACCCTGGCAATGCCTGCGGCACTTACACCTGGGGCGAAACTGAAGATTATACTGTCAATGTAAGTTTACCTACTTCTTTGGCTGCCAATTTCATTGCACCAAATTCTGTGTGGATCAAATCTGTCGCTACTTTTGTTAACAGCAATCCTACCGGCTACATCACCCATACCTGGGATGCTAACAATGATGGCACTGTTGAAGCTGCAAATTCGCTTAACTTTAACTACACGTGGACTACTGGTGGAACAAAATGTGTTAAACTAAAAAGTCGCAACTGCTTAGGCAGTGATAGTATCGTAAAATGCCTTACTGTTAATGTCCCTACCGCTGTTCCAGTAGCCAATTTCGTTACCAACAAAAGTTTAGTTGAACAATACCAAACTGCTATCTTCTATGATTTATCTACTAATGGTCCGTATAAATGGTTATGGAAAGTATACGATTCAACCGATATCAATGATGTTAAAGATATCAATTCGGGTGATGTTACGCCTGATCCATTTGCCACAGGAGCGAAAGAAACTACTGGCAAACCTGAATTTGCCTTCAATCGACCTGGCTGTTACACCGTCGAGTTAATCAGCACCAACGATGTAGGCAACTCAAATCCTATTGTTAAAAAATGCTATATCACCGTTATCTCTCCTACCGAATATGTATTGGGCTTTGGTACTTACGGTCCAAATAACGACAACGTTGTAGAGAGTCCTTCAGGCACCATTTTCGACAATGGTGGCAAGAATGGTAACTATGGCAATAACCAAGGCTTGGGCACGCGTTCGTTTTTACAGATTACACCTTGTAATGCTACCAGAATTGAATTGACTTTGAGTCGATTGAAGTTTAATGGTATCGGCGACCGTCTGAGAATTTGGGATGGTAAGAGTCCCGGTGGGGCCAACACTACCCTTTTAGGCTCTTTCTCTGCTGGCTCTAAAGCACCACAAACTTTAGTGGCTACAAGTGGAAGCATGTACATATTGTTTGAATCAGACAACACTGGAGTCGACTCAGGTTTTGCCGGATCTTATACCTCTATCTTAGGAACAGGATCTGCACCTACGCCTAATTTCAGCACCAATACTGTTCCATCGTATAATTCTACGCCTGTATTATTTAGCAATACCACCACCAATATCATTGGTGTGCCTACCTGGGTTTGGTCGGTAGACGGCAACGAAGTTGGCTATAAAAAGGATCTGAATTATACCTTCTACACCGATGGTCAGTATGATGTGTGTTTGGAAATCAAATCTTGTGTGGGCAACAAAAAATCTTGCCAAACCATTGATGTGATTACACCAAATACCCAAATCAATTTAGATATCAAAGCTAGCAACAGACGTCCGGAAGTTAACATCACAGAGGTTCAATTAAATCCAATCTCTGATGCGGCTAACAGGTACGAATGGACCATCTTCCCTACCAGTTATGTATTGTTAAATCCACCTGCATCGCCATCTACTTCAGGCACCGGATTTATACGTTACAATGCAACACCTGGCGATTCTGTACCGAAACCAAAAATCCGTTTCACTGCGCCTGGTTGCTATACCATTGCATTGAAAGCCTATAACAGTTTAGATCCAACCAATACTACCAAAACAGTTGTTAAAAACGACTTTATTTGTGCATTGGATTATTGTAACCCAACTTCATTAATCCTTGCTACCGATATCGGCATTAACAATGTTAGACTATTAGATAATAACACTTCGTTAATTACCAATGGTAGTAGTTCGGGCATTGCTGCATACACAGATTACAGTCCAACAATTGGTGCTAATTTAACGTTTGGCAAAACCTATACATTAGAAGTAACCAGAAACGTCACCAGCGACCCAGCCAACAGAAAAGCATGGATTGATTGGAACATTGATGGCGATTTTAATGATGCCGGTGAGATGATTATGATAGAAGCTTCTTCTTACAACAAAACCATCTCTACGACATTCACCGTTCCTAATATCAACGATGCATTTGAAGGCAATACTATTTTGCGTATCGCTACCAATTTTGACAGCGAACCAACAGCGCCTTGCGGACCGGTAACGGCGGGCGAATACGAAGACTACAGAATTACCCTATTTAATGACAACCTTAAACCTGTTTTAACATTAATTGGAGATGATACTGTCAGATTAGAGAGAAATGCTTCTTACACCGATCCAGGTGCAATTGCAATGGATGCATCCGAAGGCAATATCAGTAACAAAATTGTGGCTGACTCCGACTTAGATGTAGCCGTCCCAGGATTGTACAGCACTAAATACGCTGTTACCGATAACTCAGGCAACGAAGCTGATCCTATTTACAGATATTATGTTGTTGTGAACGATTTAACACCTCCAGTGATTACACTTAACCCTGGCAGCGCTGGATGCATCGAAGCGAGAAGAGACAATCAACCTTATGTTGATCCTGGTGCTGTGGCTTATAACACAAATCCTTTTGTATCGCTTAATTCTGCCATCAGAGTGGATGGTGAGGTGAATACCCAAAGAACTGGCGTATACAAACTCACATACAGTGTGAAAGACTTCGCTGGCAATATTGCAACTGCTCAAAGAACTGTTTGTGTAGAGGACAAAATTGCGCCAAGCATAGAAAATGTCAATGACACATTAATTCAAATAGGTAGTGTGTGGATCAATCAAGTTTCTGCCAACGATGCATATGACAACAACCCGGTGCTTAACAGAACCTGGTTCCCTGAAATTGTTAACACAACTGTTAAAGGCAACTATATTGCTACTTATATTGCCAGAGATTCTTCTGGTAATGTATCTGCGCCAAAAGTGGTGACCTACAGAGTAGATGATTATATCGCACCGGTGATTGATTTAAATACCGCTGAATTGGTTTACCACGATGTGGCAACAACTTATGTACCTGTTAAAGTATCGGTATCTGACAACTATTATGGTCCGGGTAATGTAAGCGTTACCAAGATTTCTTCTAATGTTAACCAAAATATTTTAGGCACTTACACCGAAGTATACAAAGCAGTGGATGGCTCTAATAACGTTGCCTTTAAAACCAGAACAGTTGTGGTGGTTGACAGACAAGCTCCAACGCTTTGGGGTGGTACTATCTACGGTTGTGTAGGCGAAAATATCTGGCCTTATTGGGATCTAACCACTACAGATAACTATTACGGTCCGGATTCTTTACAATCCAGAATCGAAATCGTTGCACAAAACGTTAATCCAAATGAAGAAGGTATTTATTACATCACTTACAAAGTAACCGATCCTTCAGGCAACGTTTCTCAACCATTAACCAGACAAGTAATTTATACTTACTGGCCTAGATGTATCAATAGTACAGTAAGTGTTAAAGATGTCAATAACAACGACGGCTTTAACATCTTCCCTAACCCAAGTAAAGGCAACTTTAAAATCGACTTCTTAGGCAAACAAATTGCAGATGCAGAAGTCAGTGTGATAGATGCTCAAGGTAAAGAAGTATTCAAAACTGTATTTAACAATGTTGGTTCATGCGACATAACCCTGATGGATGTAGCAGCCGGCATTTACAACGTAAGAATCAATTCTCAGGGCACTGTGGTGACCAAAAGAATTGTGATTCAATAATCCATTAACTCCAATTTAAAAAAAGCGTGGTCGGGTTTGACCACGCTTTTTTTTGTATTTCGTAGAAAGACCTTGAACTGGTCTTTTCACCCCCCGTAGACCGCCCTTCGACGGAGCTCAGGAACCACAGGTTATTTTACCATAGACCGCAGGTCAGTTTTACCCCCGTAGAGCAAAGCTCTTAACGGGGCAGGCTGTGGACCGCAGGTCATACGGCTATAATTTGTTTATCGATGTGGGATGTTTATACGTTTTACTATGTGTAAAAATACCAGCCCGCGCGCAGCACCCAAATGATGCAGGGTGAGGTTGAGTGTGAAGGTGAGGTTGAGTGCGGAGTGCGGAGGGTTTATCTGCGACATCCGCGAAATCAGACCTAACCATGCAAAGCATGATTAAAGGTCGTGCAAGATTTGCGCTATAAAAAAAACGAAATATTAATATCTGCGAGATCTGCGACAACCTCCCGGAGGGGCCTGAGTAAGTGTGAAAGTGAAGGTGAGATTAAGTGTGAAGGTGAGGTTGAGTGCGAAGTGTGGAGTGTTGAACCCAGCCCGCGCGCAGCGACCTCCTATTTACCGGCGCTTTCCCAAAACCAGATAGATCCGTTCTTGGTATCTAACTGCCTCAGATGTTTTTGAGCAGTAAGCTGCTTCAGATAGGCCTCCACCTCTGTGCGGGGCATATTAGAAAGCTCGGAGAATTCGCGGGCAGTTAAACTTTTGTATTTTGTGAACAAGCTTTTCCAGTCCGTAGCATAGACTGTTTTATTTAATTGATTATCCAGTTTAAGAATGGCCTGCTCGTATGCCGAATAAGGTTTAGAGCCATAGACAATATCGCGCTTGCCAGTAGAATCCATCACAAAAATAGTTGGAAATCCGCGTACGCCATACTGCTTGGACAGTTGTAGGTCGGCTTCAAATAACGCTTTGGCCCTACTCTCGTAATCAGTCTCTAATTGCTGGGCATTTAATCCCACGCTAATGGCAGCTTGCTCGAGGCTCTCCCATTTGGCAATGTTCTTCTTTTTTAAAAATACCATTTCGCGAATAGCACGCATAAACAACAATGCTTTCTCCTCACTCTGCAACTGAGCAGCTTTAAAGGCAATCGATGGTGGATACGAAGAACTCAGAGGATCTTCCAGCCATACATCGCCATCAATAGGCATATCGTAATACAAACTGACCTCATCCCAGTGATGCGCCACATCCGATGGCTTACTGATACCGCCGTTGTTATAACTCCAGTCAGGTAAAAGACCACCCATGCGGTATTCGATCTCAATATGTTGACCGTATTCGAGTTTCAGTTTGCGCAACTGAGGCTCTATGCCCCAGCAAGACGAACAGATGGGATCGGTAAAATAAACAAGTTTAATGGTTTTAATGGTAGCACTTGTATCGAAATCGGTAGTTGTTGAACTATCCGGAATTTCACAAATGCCTTCGGCAGGATCACATAGTAGCGGGTTGAGTGTATCTTTCATTTTGTTATTGGTTTGAGCGTGACAGGACATCATACTCAGTGGCAGTATCACGACCAGAAAGCGGTATAAACGTTTGCTAAGAGCTGATAATTGGTTTTGAGTAGTCATGCTTGTCATCGACTTGTTTTTTATTTGATGATACAAAAGTAGATTGAAGTCGCTTTACATTTGCAATGCATTTCCTTTTAGAAAGTACTTTCCAATTGGAAACTATCAATAAAACCAGTAGCTTTGCAGCAAACGATTCTTAGTATGAAAAAACAAGCCGCCATTAATGCCACACCTGTCTGTAAAGTCCGTATGCAAGCTATCAGCGACACCATGAGTTTATTATCCGGTAAATGGAAGTTCCATATTTTAGGCACCCTGATAGAAGGTTGTTCTTTGGGCTTTATGGATCTATTGCGGGAGATAGACGGCATAGGCTCTAAGATGTTATCGAAAGAATTGCAGGATTTGGAAATAAACAACCTGATCAGTCGTACTGTTATGAACACCAAACCCGTCACTGTATCCTACTCCATCACCGAGTATGGTAAAACCTTATCGCCATTGATAGACGAGCTGGCCAAATGGGGCATCAGCTACCGCGCGGAGGTGTTTAAGAAGTGATTGCTTAATCAACAAAATGTCCTTTAACCGTAGACCGCAGGTCATACGGCTATAATTTGTTTTTCGATGTGGGATGTTTATACGATTTACTATGTGTCAAAAATCCAAGCCCGCGCAGCGACTTAATGATACAAGGTGAGATTGAGGGTGAGGTTGAGTGCGGAGTGTGGAGTGTTTAAATGTCAAATACTGTAGTGAAACGCCTCGCCATTATACAATCGCTTGTTAAACTGTTTAGCCAGCAATTCAAATCTGTTGTTCTTTTTGTCGCTACCAAACCGACCCATCACCGATACAACAGATGGATTTTCGAAAACAGATAAAAAGTTTTCCGGCTCCTGATTCATGGCCATCACATAAATAAAAGTCTCCAGCTGCCTGGCGGTTTTTAGTGAAGATACGTCTTCTAAACCTTTAAGATTCTCCAGATAGATCCGTCGCAGTGCCTTGTTATTACTAAAGTCGGGCAACTGTTTTACCTGAGCCAATGATTGCAAAAATAGATTCTGCAAATGTGGCATCTCAGATATAAATGATAAGTCACTAATACCACGAACTTGCCAAAGCTCGAGATATTTAAGTTGCATCAATTGTGCAATTGAAGCCGGATCTTTCAGTCCGCCTAACTTTAGGTCGAGCGACCAAAGTTGTTCTAAACCATTCAAAAACGATACATGATTCAGGCTCACCGAACGCAAAACAAGTTCTTTAAGATGCTTCAATTGTGCAATGACTTCTATACCCTTTTGATGACCTTCTATATAAAGATACTCTAATTGAGTAAAACGCGGCAGGAAGTCGAGGTGCAGCGACTTAGAATTGGTTTGACTGACATAGAGTTTTTTAAGATTGGGGTGGATATCGAAGAGACAATCAAAATTTTTTAATTCAGAAATGCCGATGCCCAATTCCTCCAGATTGTGAAGATGTTTGAGCGCATCCATATTCACCACCTCAGAGAGGTAATCGGCGTGCAGAATGCGGAGAGAAGGCAAGTGAGAGAGCATAGCGAAATCGCACGTATCCTGATGAAAGCCATATATGCGAAGCGAGATATCCGGGCGCTTAGAAAACACTATTGCTTCGAGCCAATCAATTTCATTCAGAGAAAGCCGATTGTTAAACTGAATATACTTTGTTTTAGGATCATTTGCCAAAGCTTCCAGTTCATGACGTTTAAATCCTGATTCGATTTGATATTTACCAATAGGTTCGCTTATCAACTGGATACTCATATAGGTGCAACAATTAATCTGGTAAAGATACGGCCTATCTCAGAAATTTTCTATATAAGTGAAGTCAGGTTTTTGAACGTCTTCCCTATCCAACGGCGTCATTACTCCTTTGTCGCGAGAACGCTTCGACTAGTTTGGCGCGGCGCGCAATCGCGGAGCCTATCCATAGATCAAAATAACTTCGACGATACGCCAAATGTTATACCGTAAAAGGGTTTTGAATTTTGCCAAAAATCTTTGTTGTGAAATAAATAACCGGCAAAGAATTCTGAGTTCAAATAAACACTGTTGAACACTTCATATTCATACCCCAGAGTGAAGCGCGTGGTACCAACCACTGCATCCTTTTGATCGATATTAAGATTGCCGTTATTATTGTCAATACTGGGATTCTCATAAAAACGAAAACCAGACTGAGCCACTACAAAAAGATTGTGTCGTTTTTCTGTATGCCGATAACCAATACCACCTATGAGTTCTGATAAAGGAATTTTAGCAGAGTACCTCTGATTGATCGCCGTATTTAAGTTCAGTCGACCGCGAAAATAATCATAGTTACCACGAAACAAGAGATGCTTTTTGGTCCGGTATTCCAAAGATGTTTGAATCATAATGCCACCAGAAATATTATCAGAGTTATGATTAATATACCCCATTTGTACGGCAGGCACAAAAAACCTTTGCGCTATTTCACTGGATGGTTTAACTTGTGCATTGGCAACTGAATAACACAGGAGTATAGCAGGTAAGATAATATAGGTAATTTTAAATGGTGACTTCATTGAGTTCTGAGTTTTAATATACTTGAATAATGACTGCAATTTATGAATGAATAATGATAGATTTACAATGATGTTAGGGTTTACATTAAACAGCAAAAATCAGGCATTTTATGATAACAAAACTTATTCATGAAGGTTTTATAATTGATTGTATTTTTATTGATGTAATTGAATGTTTTATCAAGGACATTCCTGATAAATTTCAGGACCTCACTAATTATCATCGATGAATGATTCTCTCGATTGCGCACATGCCAAACTAGATTCATTACTCCTTCGTCGTGAGAACGCTTCGCTTAGTTCGGGCGCGGCGCGTCATCGAGGATCGCAGAGCTGATCCGGGCTTTGATAAAAACCGATAAACATATAATAAAAACCTTTTTTATAAAGAATCTGCGATTGAAAACTGTAGAATGTCCTTGGGTCGACATCCGCGAAATCAGACCTAACCATGCAAAGCATGATTAAAGGTCGTGCAAGATTAGCGCAATAGAAAACCTTTATAAATCATCTGCGAAATCTGCGACCGCCTCCAGGAGGGGCCTGAGTGTGAAAATGAGTGTGAATGCGAGGTTAAGTGTGAGGTTGAGGTTGAGTGCGGAGTGTTAAATCCAGCCAACCCAGCCTTCAAGTTGAGTGTAAAGATGTTATGGCGGCGATGTTCTTGCGTCGATTTCCGCGCTATCGAGGATCGCGGAGCCGATCCGGGCTTTGATAAAAAGCGATAAACATATATTATAAACCTTTTTAATAAAAAATCTGCGACCACCTCCCGGAGGGGCCTGAGTGTGAAAATGAGTGTGAAGGCGAGGTTAAGTGTGAGGTTGAGGTTGAAGTTGAGTGCGGAGTGTTAAATCCTAGCCCCTTGTACCTCACGCACCTGGAAACTTCGACATATCCATGTAAAAGATCTCCCAGGTATGCCCGTCGAAGTCCTCGATAGTACGTTGCACCATAAAACCATAATCGCGCATCTCAGCAGGTTCAATACCGCCGGCATCCAGTCCCTTCTGAACGGCATTATTCATCGCCTCTACCGAGTCCATAGACAAAGAGAATAGCGCTGCCAGTCCCGACTTCGTATCAGCAATAGGTTTAGTTGCAAACGAATTAAATTTATCGTGCGATAGCAGCATCACAAAGATATTCTCGCCCCATACCATGCATTTTCCAGCATCGTCTGAAAACTGCGGATTATTGGTAAACCCTAAAGCGGTGTAAAAGGCCATCGACTTAGCAAGATCGCTGACAGGAAGATTGATGAAGATTTGTTGCATGGTGTAGAAATATCTTATTGTTCAAAGATAGAAAAATATAGATTATTATCACATTCCTTCAATAATTTGTTATCGTTATGAGTAGTTAATTATAAAATCCCAGCAATCCCAGCAAGCCCGCGCAGCGCCTATATCGTACAGTGTGAAAGAGAGGTTGAGGTCTAGGGCGAGATTAAGTGTGAGGGTGAGGTTGAGTGCGGAGTGTTGGATCCACACCGCACACAAAAAAAATCCCGAGCGCTTTAAACCCGGGATTTTTTTTCAATTTTAATTACCTTTCTATCGCTTAGCCAACAAGATTTCTTGCTTGCGCCTGGCATCACTGATCCAGTAATTGTAACTGCTGTGAACAATCCATTTGCCGTTCTTTTTTTCGTACAAAACCTGATAGCCACTGCCGCCTAACATCATGTTACAATTCTCGCATATCTCTATAAAAACCCTTTGCCTGTCTGGCGTAATTAACGGAAAAGATAGTCTGGTAAAATAAGCATCTTCAGTATTTGAATCTAGCTCCATATACCTGTAATCTTTTAAGCGCCAGCTGTAGCACCTGAGCTTGTTGGGCTTGATGTCATTCTTCATTAATAGGGAACGCTGTCGCTGGTAAAACCGAATATCTTCTTCTGAAAAATTCTTCATAGCATCGGCCGTTATCGTTAATGAGTCGTATTGCCAACATACCGAATGAAACATTAAACTGTCATCTCTTATTATTTCATTTAAAATCCCATAAATCTCTTCTTCTGACAGATCTTTATTACGGTTACAAGAAGTGAAAAACATACCACCTAGGGCAACGACCAACACCGTTGTTCGCGCTGTTAAAAACACTAATTTTAAATTAAACATATATTACATTTTCTATATAATTCATATTCGCAATCATTTATTGCATTTGAGTTTAAATGATGACATTCCTGTCATTTAGTGCTCTATGACATCCATTCGAATTTGTTTTCGATTTTTTCTGTCGTACGTGATCCTACGCCAATCTATATAATCTCCATAAAATACATTGCTGCTATCTTTACAGTATTTTTTAACACACAAAACGATAGTACTATCATGGACTATATAATCTGATAACCTCGTACTATTGGTATGATAAAGGGCTTTGTAATATTGAATATCATCAATATGGTCTTGTGGCCTGGCATTGTATACGCCAATACAATATCTACCCATATAAAGCAATTGAACATTATCCAATTGAACTTTGTTACACTCCCCCGCTTCACTGGTGTCTATACTATGCACACAACCAAATGTGTAACAATCAACATCTACATAATCTTTATAGACCCAACAATCACTCCTTGCCATGAAATCTTCATGACTTTCTCCTGACATAAGACAAGATGATAAAGATAATATAGACATGATTAGCAATGGATGTACGACATCTTTCATAGTTTATTTTAACCTCAAAATTATAATTACTATTTATTAATTTCAATTCCTTAACTACTAAAACAACATGTTATACGATAAATAAAAAATCTGTAATTAAAACCTGAATAGTAAATGGAGTATATCTGATTTCATTAACACGGAAACCTAATATTTTAAAGGTATAGGTGAGTGCAGAATAACACACTCACAATCTTCTTGCTGCAAAATCCGCGAAATCAGACCTAATCATGCAAATCATGATTAAAGGTCGTGCAAGATTTGCGCAATAGAAAACCAACATAAATCATCTGCGAGATCTGCGACCACCTCCCGGAGGGGCCTGAGCGAGTGTGCGTGTGAAAGTGAGGTTGAGGTCTAGGGCGAGATTAAGTGTGAGGGTGAGGGTGAGTGCGGAGTG
>JACCDH011606254.1_pt1 | contig 21943 bp, 12 predicted proteins | sample 7442481 | NCBI WGS metagenome assembly JACCDH01 (sample SAMN15323433, study PRJNA562643) | freshwater metagenome | isolation source: river surface water | place: USA:Blue River Watershed | collected 2017-08-15
CACGGAAGCTGCCGGCGGCCGCGCCCACGCGCAGCAGGGCCCGTTGTTCGAGCTGCGCATAGCTGACGCTGAGGGAGGCATCTTCATTCCCCACAAAATACAGCTCGGTCAGCGCCGCCACCGGGGGTGTCGTCGTCAGCACATTGACGGTCTGGGGAGGAAGTTCAGGCCGCTGCGGGTCGCTGAACACGGCGACCCACTGGGTGACAAGGCCACCTTCCTGTGCGCCCTTGGTCATCTGCAGCAGGCTATAGACCCCGGCCGGCGCCACCGGCAGTTCGGGCAGGGGGGAGGCGGGCTGCGGAGTAAGGGGCTGGTCGCTGATCACTTCAGTGGCCGAGAGCACGCGGCTGGCCACCCAGCGGTCATCGAAAGTGCCGGCGCTGCCGAGCGCCTGCGCATCCAGCGGCTGTCCCAGCCGCACCAGCTGATTCTCGCCGGCGATCGAGGCCGAGGGGTCGCCGAGCTTGCGGAAGCTGATGCGCCGCTGCGCAAGCCGCTCGCGCAGCGAGGGATCGACCCAGACATCGTCATTGCCGAAGTAGATGACCGTATCTTGTTCTGGCTGCCCGGCTCCGGTGGCCACGAGGCTGCGGACGATGCTGGCAAACTCGGCGGCGTCGGGATTGAGGCCATAGCGGCGGGCCAGTGCCTGCAGTTCGGCACGGCGTTCGGCAGAAATGCTGGTGGACTGCAGCTCGGTCAGTGCGCCCATGTCGGCGACCAGCGTGACGAAATTCTCGTGCAGGCCATCCTCATGCAGCACGTTCAGGTTGCCGATGTCCTGGTGCTGGACGATCTGCAGACCTTTGACATGCGAGAGCAGGTTCACGGTTTGTACCGAAGAATTCGTGCCGTCGGCGTAGGTCACGGTCTGGGTCTGCAGATCGATGGCCTCGATCGCCATCGGGGAGGGGGTACCCATCTCAGGCATGCCCTCCAGCGCAACCGTTTGCATCTTCATCGTGAACACTTCCAGCGCCCCGGAGCTGCCATCGCCGTCAAGATCCACCCAGAGGCGAAGCTGCCGGTAGACCGGATCGTCGCGGGTGATCTTTCCGTCGGCATTCGCATCAAAGTAGGCCAGCGAGGGCAGGCCATGCTGGTCGAACGGCGTCTCTGCCGAATTGAACAGTTCATTGCCGTTATCGAGCACCCCGTTACCACTGCGGTCAATGCCAAGGATCGCCTCAGTCGGGGCAATCCATTGCGTGGCTTCGCGGAAGCCATCGTCATCAACATCAAAGCGCGCAACCTGCTGGTGGAGAATGCTGTCAAGGTCACTGCCGACCTCGCCGAGCAGGTCGCTGATACTGATGCCGTCATTGCCGATATCGATCGCGATCAGCTTCGTCCACTGCAGCGCAATAGTCTCGCGTGCTTGGCGAGTACGCGCGAACTCCGCTTCTTCAGTCGCGCTTGCACGGGCGGCGTCAGTGGGATTGACCGGGTGCGCCTCATTGTAGGCATTGACCGCGACACGCGCCGCTTCCAGGCGGATGCGAGCTGCCTCGCGCCTTTCCTGCACCGTGGGCAGGGGATCATTCGAAGCCTCCGCCTGAACCTCATTCAGCGCCGCAGACAGCACCAGCCTGACAAGCGAGGCGGCCTCCCATACGTTCTGTGCTTGCTCAAACACGGCCTGCAGCCGCGAGCGCTCCTGCTCGATCGGGCTTTTCGCGCGCAGCCACGCGCCTTCTGTTTGCCAGTGCGCCTCGTCATTGCCGAATGCGGCACGCAGATGATCGACTTCCCATTGCTGGACAATCGCTTCAGGCAGCAGCAGGGTCTCGCTGTAATGCCCGACCAGATCCTGGCGGGCGACGCCCATCCAGTTGGGATCGTCCCGCATCGGATCGGCCTGCTCGATTGCAAAGAAATAATTACTGACGCCATTGTCAACGTAGCTGGGCCACGACGAGATATGTACTGCCGGCATGCGGGGAATAACCAGTGCCAGCCGGTGCTCAGGCGAGTCAATATGCTGATTGGCACTGACGAGCTGTTCTTGAACCTTGATCACCAGCTCATCGAGCTCTTTGGTCAGGATACGTCGCCCCAGTCCGTTGGCATTGCTGATCTCATAGCCGAGCGTGCCATCGTTCTTACGGATGAATCGCGCCGTACCGACGGGCGGCGGGGGCGGCGGATCGCTGGCAAACATTTTGTCCAGCACAAATGCCGCCACTACCATGGCAATCGGATTAATCGGAATCAGCGCACCGGCACCCACCAGCGAACTACCCTTGGCCAGATAGCCGACCGCATTCACCGCAGAGATCACGCTGGCGGCGGCGGATCCCGCCTGTCCGGCTTCGATCATGTCGCCCAGATTGGCCAGATTGGCAATCGACAGAATCGCCCCGGCGGTGGACAACGCGTTGATCTGCGGAGCGGACAGAAACGAGCCGCCAAAGTAGTTCGCCGCAAAATAATTGGTGCTGTTGATCAGACCGATACTGCCACTCAGCCTGGCCAGCGTGTCGCCATGGCGGAGCGCATTCAGCGAACTGACCAGTGCAAGCCCGTTGGACACGCCGCCCACCAGACCATCAAACCGCGCAGTGACCATGCCCTGTGCATGCGCATAGTCGAGCGCAATACGTGCGGTCGCCAGAATCATCCCCGGCGTGTCTTTCTGGCGCAGCGCCGTCAGGAAGTCGGCCACATCCTGATGCAGCTCCTGCGTCTGTGCCTCTGCCAGTTCGGCGGGTGTTTCATCGCGGCTGGCGACGCGGTGGGAGCGGATGTTCTGCTCGTTGTCCCGGGTGGTCAGCGTCCGCGTGCCGTCCGCCAGTATCCGATCGGTGAGGGTGACGATTTCCCCATTTGAGCGGTAGGTATGAACGACCGTGGTCTCCATCTCATTGCCGTCCGCGTCCAGCGTCCTTGTGCGGGTGGCGCTGTCGTTCAGGGCTTCGGTGATGACGGTTCTCTGCACCTTGCCCTCGCCATCCCGGACAATCTTCTCTGTCCGGTAGCGGTCTATCGTCTTGATATCGATCGTCTGCAGCAGCCGGCGATCTTCGTCGCGGGATACCAGCTGCACATGGTCTTTCGAGATCGGGACAATAACCTGAGAGCCGCGAAGCGCCTCATCAATGGGTTGCGTATCTGGCGGCAGAAACTCGACAAACGGTATCTGGCTCAGGCGTTTGATCTTCCCGCCCTGTGATGAGTCCGATATCTGAAGATCTTCGGTAACTGAGCGGTGCCCGTCGTAGGTCGTCTGCTCCATCAGCCCGGCCTCGACATCGAGGATCCGTCGGATCGTCCATTGATTGTTCTGGAAATTCAGGATGGTCGATGGCGTGATGATGACGGTGGAAGTGAGCGTATCACCTGTAGCAGGGTCTGTATCCTTAAGTACAAGGAAGCCGGATCGGTCAGGCCGGATGACAGCCATGCCAGTATCCGGATGCGTGAGAATCTCCGTGCCATCGATATGTACCTCCAGCGAACTGCCATCAGGCAGGCGTGTGACCACCGTACCGTCCAGAGGATTACGGTCGATCACAATCGGTGGTAAGCCGATCGTATCCTGTCGGTGAATCTCACGGATCCAACCCGGCTGTGAAGGACCCACCATCGCATCGGCGTCAAACGATGGCAGGGGTGACGATGATGAACCAATCGCTTGTCCGGTCAGATAAGACCCAAAGAGGAATTGCACCGTTGATACCAGATTTGCGACGGGTACATAGCGCAGTACCAGTTCGCCCACAGCACCCATGACATCGGCGAGCGGTTTCGGAATTCCCGCAAAGCTTTGTAACCCGAGACTCATGGCGGCAGCGCCTTCGCCGGGCTTGGAAAAGAGCATGCCGACATAAGACGCCCAGCCCATTGAGACATAATTGTTCGCGATGGGGAGGGTCTCATTCATCCAGACGAGATTTCTGGTCAGGGTAGAGTGATCGATAGTTGGTACGTCTACCGGCTTCAAACCGGTAAGATCACCATAGGAATTTTGAAGTGCTTCATGCACGCCAAAACCGTTGCGGTGAAGCTCAGGTACCGATTGCGCGACCTCAACGGGGAGTGCCCAGCTGGTGCCGGAAAATTTTCCGCCCAGCTGGGACACGACATCATAGGTGTTGGTAATTGAATTCCAGACAACCAGCCGGTGTGGATTCACCTGTGCTTGATAGAGAAGAGTTTCTTCTTCACTAAAACCCAGCGTTTTGCTAGCGTACTCATTTCCGGGAGCGTTTATCGCAATTACGGTGAGCTTTTCTGCGGGAATAGTTATACTTAAGCTTGATGCTGCAAGGTTTGATTTGCTCGCCCCAAACACCAGAAGTTGTCCAAGAGGTGTAGCTACGCCTCCGCCAAGACTTTGTCCGGCGATAAGCAGATTTCGCAAGTTTGATATGCCACCGATAGAGTCAATTGCTTCGCTCAGATCTCTAATAAATTCCGGGCGCTGGTAGAGTTCAAGAGCATGATTGGCTCCCAGTTTCATTAAATCTTCTTTGGTATCTGGACTGTCGTTACCGAAACCGTTTGTGCCAGCTATTCCAACCTGTATTTCACCGGTGTTCCTGTTGACGGCGATAAAAGCATCGAGACCCGTAGTGGGGTTTTTGTGAACCCCTGCGACGATAAATCCTTCTGGAATCGATAAATTCAAAGGCTTTATGTTGTTATTGTTTGCCAATGCCGAATCTTCGATGAACCGTAATGGATCTCCTTTTCTCAGGCCATATCCATTGTTTAATTCATAGGCTGTCTGTGAAATTGCTATAGCACGAAGAAATTTTTCCGCAAGCTCTTTGGAAGGGTATCGTTGTTCGTTTTCTTGATTCATTGTTTATCCTTACATAAATCGATTACAAGCCAAGAGTAATTTAGGGAGAGTTTTCCCAAAAGATTTTCCCGCGATAAGGTATCCATCACTCTGCACCCATCAGGTGAGACAATCGGGTTGCCGCCTCTCCCCAAATCAACTCGTACTAGTCCAGTCGGAGTGTCCAGATACTGGCCTTGTTTTTTCCATGCCTTTGAGTCATGACTTACGTTCCAGAGCATTCCTGCTTTGGTAAGGACTCCGTTGGCGTCCATAGATATTGATCGCACTGACCAGTATCTGAGTAGTTTTGGAATTGAAACCTGAGAAAATGAGCCAGTTGGATAAAAAATTTGCGGACCGTATCTGAGTGGCTTCTTCTCGAAATAAGCATTCATCCACGGATAAAAATAAAAATCGAAATGCAAAGGGAGTTTTTCCGATATGTGCAATGAGCTACCATCCGGCTTAAATAAAATCACTGGGCGATTTCTTTCTCCATCCACATAGTTAGTGGATTCCCGAAAATACCCATGCTCTGGAAGGAGTAGAAGTTTTCGGCCAAAGTCGGCTTTTTCCTCATCTGGCCGGTTTGTTTGATTCGAGTTGATGTATGACGAAAATTGGCAGAGGTAGTTAGGTACAAACGCGGAAGGAGTTGTCTCGATGGTGGTCAATGATTCCCCCCATTTTCCGACCAGCCAGGCATATTTGGTGTTGGATGAATAGGGAATGATTTCGTCGCCCCCTTGGCGAATCATCACGGTTCCCAGATGATTTAGACATATTAGTCTTCCTCGATAACCCGTATCTTTATATGCCCCACTAACGACATTCATCGAGATGATGCGTGAGTGTTCGTATGGCTTAGCCTCCCAGCCGGGCAATTTCCGAGCAGAGAAAACAATATGATCGTCGTCCAGCCAAGCTATGTTTGATCGAATTTTGAAATCACCCCGAAGTTCATACTTTTGATAGCGATTTGGCGCATCAGTGAAATATTGTCGTTCAGCCTTTGTGAATTCTTCAGAAGTGACACTTCCCTCGAGATCTCCAAACCACTCATCAGCCAGAGCTGATAAGCAAGTCAAAAGCATCGCTGCGATCGCAAGAAAAATCGAACGTCTCATCGGATACCCTCGTAGTTAAAGCGGTGTCTCTGCAAGTGGCAGTGGGCGCGGCGTGTGCAGAGACATCCGCTAATCAGAGCGAACAGTCCGCGACAGCAGTGTTTGGCGACGATGTTCCGCAGGGAGGCGGAAGGGTGATGGTCATCATCGTCGGATAATCAAATCCGGCACCGCTGCTGGCATCGGCGGCATAGCCGATGATGCCGCCCGCGAGGATGTTCCCCCAGACGGCACCATTGCTCTTTGAGCTGAATTTGGTCGAGCCCACGGCAGCCACAGATACGGGTTGATGCTTTCCGCAGGTGATGGCAGCGGCGCCCTTCACCACCAGACAGACACCGATAGCCGAAGGCAGGGACAAGCCTTTGAGCTCGACGGAAATTGAAGTGAACACAGACTCCTCCTTGAAATCGGAGGATTGTTGAACACTCGTTTTTTATGTCTTGTTATAAGCGACTTTGACGACAGACTCTTCATGTAGATCATCGGTAGTGATCAAAGAATCTGTCGCTTATCTGCATCGCACTTTCTTTCCCTACGACGGCGCAGAGAAATGACATGCCGAAGGCGAGTCGTAATCACATCAACACGAATGTCATGAGCATGCCCGGGCAACTAGGCGTGCGGGGTGAGGAACCTGCTTACCTGGCGTGCTAATCGGCCATTCAGCGCAGAATAATTTCGCGCGGCATTAATGTCATAATCAATCGAAGAGCCACCGGCTGAACATCACCTTGTGTTTTCCATCTATGGGGCGAAGTGACATGTTTTCAGAAGAGCTACATTACAAAGAGATTGCCGATGTTGCGAAGTTGCTGTCGGCGCGAAAATTGTCACCGGTCGAGCTCACGGAGTACATGTTGCAGCGCATTGAACGTATTGACCCCGCTTTGCTGTCCTATTCGCTGCCAACGCCTGAGATCGCACTGCAACAAGCTCGGGCAGCCGAGGAGCAGATCGGTCGGCGGCAGATTCTGTCCCCGCTGCATGGTGTGCCTGTAGCAGTCAAAGATCTCTGCTACACCGAGGGCATTCCTACGATGTCCGGCATGCCGATGCATCGTGATTTCCGGCCGACGGTCGATGCAACGGTGGTTCGCAAGCTGCGCGAGGCAGGGGCTGTCCTGATTGGCAAGCTGCAGCTGACCGAGGGCGCCTTTGCTGATCATCATCCGGATGTGCCGCCGCCCATCAATCCCTGGCATCGGGATCACTGGTCGGGTGCATCGTCGTCCGGCTCGGGCGTGGCGACAGCGGCCGGTCTGTGCTTTGGTTCGCTTGGCTCGGATACAGGCGGCTCGATTCGTTTTCCGTCGGCGGCTAATGGGGTGACCGGGCTCAAGCCGACCTGGGGCAGGGTGTCGCGCCACGGATGTTTCGAGCTTGCCGCCTCACTGGATCACATTGGCCCGATGTGCCGGAGCGCAACGGATTGCGCGATCATGTTGCAGTACACGGCGGGCGCCGATGTGAACGATCCCACCGCCAGCCCTCTGCCGGTGCCCGACTACCTGTCGTCGGCAGAGCGCGATCTGCGTGGATTCCGTGTTGGCGTTGACGAGAGCTACGCGACCCGTGGGATTGATCTTGATGTCAGTCTCGCGTTCGGCGAGGCGCTGCGCGTGATGCGTGAGCTGGGTGCCGAGATTGTGCCCATTCGTTTTCCGGACGTGATGCAGGTCGTCAATGACTGGGGTCCGGCATGCTCGGTCGAGACTGCCGTGGCCCACGAAGCTACGTACCCGGCGCGGCAATCAGAATATGGCCCTGGCCTCTCCGGCCTGATCGAGCTTGGCCGCAGCCTGTCGGCGATGGATTACCAGCATATCCTGCTGCGACGGGCAGATTTTCGGGGAAGAGTCGTGGCTGCGCTGTCGCCGGTCGATGTGATGCTCATTCCCGCTCAGCCTTTCGCAAGCCCGACGGTGAACCAGATGGCGACGCTCGGGCAGGTGCCCGAGCAACTCGCTGCGCTGCTGCGCTACACCGCGCCTTTTGATATTTCCGGTCATCCGACGCTGACCGTCCCGGCCAGCTTTACTGCGAAAGGTTTGCCGGTTGCCGTGCAATTTGTCGGTAATCTGTTTGATGAGTTGGCCATCTGCCGCGCCGGTCGGGCTTTTCAGTTCGCGACGAACTGGCACAGGAAGCATCCGAACCTGTAGGACTGCGTCGGTGGCCGTATCGCCTTTTGCGCGTTCTGCAGCCTTTGCCGCGTTGCGGCATGGGGTACGTGAAAATTTATTTCCTCCGATGGGTTCGTCAGTGCATGCGATTTGTGCGCTGCGCTCAACTTTGCCCAGCGCGCTCGGCAAAGCGCTGATTTGCGCCTTTCGTCTGCATTTCGCTGCGCACCAATCCGTCAGAAAAAATTAAAAAGTTGAATATGAATGATTATTTTTAAAAGATTTAAAAGTTGCAGGGTTTAATACATCGTTCATTCAATTAAAAGCTTGCCTTATGTGATGCGTTGAAAAATCGGTTAGATTATTTGCTGGTCGGATTGTCAGGCATTGCAGAGGGATCCCATGGTCATTATCGCTGTGCTGTTCAGCATTATCCTTGCCGTCATCGTGATCGCCATTCTGGTGGCGTTCCTTAATCGTTTTTATCGCAAGTCGTCCCGCGATGTGGCGCTTATTCGCACCGGTTTCGGTGGTCAGCGCATCATTCTGTCCGGCGGCTGCCTCGCACTCCCTTTCCTGCACAAGGTCGATGAAATCAACATGCGCACGATGCGCATCGAGGTCGCTCGCACCGGCAACAAGTCCCTGATCACCGGCGACAAGATGCGTGTCGATGTCGAGCTCGAGTTTTACCTGCGTGTTCAGCCAACGATCCAGGGCGTGGAAACGGCAGCACAGGCGATCGGCTCGAAATCACTGAACCCTGAGGGAGTGCGCAATCTGCTCGAAGGCCGTTTCATCGATGCGGTGCAGGCCATTGCCTCGTCCGAGATGATGGACAAGTTGCATACTGACCGCGCAGATTTCGTCAAACAGATTCAGGAGGCCGTACGCGGCAATCTCGCCCAGAGCGGCATCCAGCTGGAATCGGTGTCGCTGACCCGACTGGATCAGGCAGCCTTCGCATCGCTGGATGAAAACAACGCGTTCAATGCCGTGGGTATGCGCAAACTGGCCGAGATCATCGCCGAGAGCAAGAAGAAACGCGCTCAGATCGAGGCGGATGCCGAGGTATCGGTACGGCAGACTCAGCTCGAGGTGATCAAGCAGCGGCTGGCGCTCACTCTTGAAGAAGAAGAAGCCCAGATCGCACAGCGCCTCGATATCGAAAAAATGAAGGCGCAGAGCGAGGGTGAGGCTGCCCGCGCCCGTGAGGCAGCGATGATCGAATCCGAGTCTGCCCGCCTCGGCCGTGAGAAGCAGATCCGCCTGTCCGAGATCGAGAAGCAGCGCGAGCTGCGCCGGCTTGAGATCGAGGCCCAGCTGAGCTCGGAAACGCGCAAGGTCGAGAGTGCAATCGCACTGGCTGCCATGCACGCCGAGGAAGCCACGGCCCAGGCCCGCGCCGAGGAAGCGCGTGTCGCGATCGTGCTCGCCCAGGAAAAAGTACAGACCGAGCGGGAGCGCGCAGCGGCCGTTCGCTCGCGGGAGATCGCCGTCATGCGTGAGGGCGAGCGCGGCGAGGTCGAGCTCTCCAAGGCGGATGCCGAGGCGAAGGTCTTGCTCACGCGTGCCAAGGCGCAGGCCGATGCGACCTGCACCGAGGCCGAGGCCGAGCGCATCCGCATGAAGGCTCAGTCCGAGGGCAAGCTGGCCATCATCAGCGCCGAGAATGCGCGCTCGTCCGAGCTGATGCACATGCAGCTTGAGCAGTACCGTCTTGATCGTCTGCCAGAGATCATCGGCCAGATGATGAAGCCTGCCGAAAAGATCGACAGCATCCGCATCCATCAGGTGACAGGCTTTGGCGCTTCGTCCACGCCGGGCGAGGGTGGCGGCACGGCGTCCGACAAGCCACCGGTCACGCAGGTCATGGACAGCATCATGGGCATGGCGCTTCAGCTGCCTGCGCTCAAGACGATCGGTGAATCGATTGGCGTCGATCTGTCCTCCGCCGTCGGGCCGGCAAAGTCGGGCGAATCGGCTGCGCCCGAGGGCAAGAAATCGTCCGACAAGAAATAAGCTTTTTTCATTTGCCCGCGCCATCGGTTGAGGGCTCGGGCCAGCGCAGTGTGAGCGGCCGGCCCCTCGGGCGGTGGCAGGTCGCGCAGAAGGAATCAGCAGCAAGCATCGCCACGCATTACCAACAAGAAGACGTACCCTGCAATCGTTTGACTTTTCAAGGATAGGAGTCACCCATGAGCTTCAGCCGTCGTCAGTTTCTTGGTTCCATGTCGAGCGTTGCGCTCGGTTCCATGCTGCCCTTTGCGGACAGCTTTGCGCAGGGCGCGCCGATCAAGGTCGGTTCCGTGCTCGACAACTCCGGCAATCTCGACATCTATGGCAAGCCGATGGTCATGGCCACCACAATGGCAATCGACGAGATCAATGCCGCCGGTGGCCTGCTGGGCCGCAAGCTGCAGGCCGTTCAGTACGACACACAGTCTGATATTGCGCTGTACACCAAGTTCGCGCAGCAGTTGGTCCGTCAGGACAAAGTGGATGTGGTCCACGGCGGGATTACCTCGGCATCCCGCGAAGCGATTCGTCAGACCTTCACCCGTTCCAACACGCTGTATTTCTACAATGTGCTCTATGAGGGCGGTGTCTGCGACCGTAACATCGTGGTGACTGGCACCACGCCAGCGCAGGCGGTCGAGCCCATCATGGACGTGGCAATGAAGCAGTGGGGCAAGAAGGTCTACATTCTCGCTGCAGACTACAACTATGGCCAGATCACAGCGAAGTGGATCGCGCACTACGCCAAGGAGCGCGGCGGCTCGGTCGCCAAGACCGATTTCTTCGCACTGGACGTGTCCGATTTCGGATCGACCATCGCAAAGATCCAGCAGGAAAAGCCCTCGTTCGTGATCTCGGCGCTGGTGGGCGGTGCGCACATGTCGTTCTACCGCCAGTGGGCCGCATCCGGCATGAACAAGAAGATCCCGCTGGCCTCGACTACGTTTGGCGTCGGCAACGAGCACCTTGCGCTGTCCCCGGCCGAGGGCGACGGCATCCTCATCGCGGGCAACTACAGCCAGGAATCTGCCGAGCCTGCGAACAAGGATTTCCTCGCGCGCTGGGGCAAGCGTTTCGGCGACACCAAGATCGTGCACGAGATCGCGGTATCCCAGTATCAGGGCATCATGCTCTGGGCCGAGTGCGTGCGCAAGGCCGGCTCGCTCAAGCGCGAGGACATGCTCAAGGCGATCGAATCGGGCGTGTCCATCGTCGGACCGGGCGGCACGGTGACGATCGATCCCAAGACCCACCATGCGGCATTGGATATCAAGGTCATGGAAGTCAAGGGACAGAAGCTGACCGTGAAGAACACGGTCAAGCAGCGTCCGCCGCTCGACACGGCCCGCTATTGTGATCTGCAGAAGAACCCGAAAGAGAACAAGCAGTTCGAAGTCAACATCTGACGCAGTCTCTTTCACCAGCCCGGGCCCCCCATGGACTACGTTGCGGTCGTTCTCCTGGAAATCCTGTACATGATCGCCTTCCTCGCGCTGACCAGCGCGGGGTTGGCGGTGGTGTTCGGGATGATGCGAGTGATCAATCTCGCCCATGGAGAGTTCGTCATGGTCGGCGGTTACACCACCATTGCCTGCTACCGGGCGGGGCTGGATATCTGGTTCTCGATGCTGGTGGTCGCGCCACTGGTGGTCGGCGTGCTTGGCCTGATCATCGAGCGGCTGGTCATCCGTTTTCTGTACGGCCGGATGATCGACACCATGCTGGCGACCTGGGGGCTGAGCCTGCTGATCGTCGGCCTGGTGACGCTCATCTTTGGGAATTCTGCGGTCAGCGTGCAGGCGCCGATCGGTTCCTACGAGATCGGCCAGTATCAGATGGGCGGCTACAACCTGTTCATTATTGCCGTGGCGACCCTGCTGCTGCTGGTGATGTGGCTGGTGATGCGCTTCACCCGGCTCGGTCTGGTGGCGCGCGGCGCCATGCAGAATCGCGACGTCGCCTCGTCGCTGGGCTACAACCCTGAGCGCATCTACATGTGGACCTTCACCGTCGGTGCCGCGCTGTCGGGGCTTGCCGGCGGCGCGCTGGCACCGCTGACTGGCCTGCTGCCCTCGGTCGGTGGCTCGTACATCGCCAAGGCCTTCATCACCGTCATCACGGGCGGTGCGGCGATCATCACGGGCACAGTATCGAGCTCGCTGATTTTCGGGACAGTGAATCAGATCGTCTCGTTTGCCTCGATGCCTGTGGTCGGCGAGATCGCGATGCTGGCACTGGCCATTATTCTGCTGCGTCTGATGCCTCAGGGGATCACCGGCCGCTTCTTCAAGAACTCCGCATGAGCATCAGTTCGAATTTTGGCACCGGCCGCATCAGCTGGCTCTGGTTTGCACTGGCCTGCCTCGCGCTGCTGATCGCGCCAGCGCTATTTGATGTCAACACGATGACCGTGCTGCTCATCTGGTCGCTGTTTGCGTTGTCGCTGGGGCTGATGTGGGGCTATGCCGGTATTCTCAGCTTCGGGCATGCGGCGTATTTTGGCCTTGGCGCCTATACGTTTGCGGTGGCCTCGATGAACATCGGCGAGAGCACGTTGCCATTGCTGCTGTCGCTGCTGATCCCTGCGCTGCTGGCGGCCTGCATCGGCGCGATGATGTTCTACGGCCGCATCAGTGATGTGTACATGGGCGTGATCACGCTGGTGGTGTCGCTCATCATGTTCAAGTTCATCAACTCGACCGCCGGCGATGCGTACCGGATCGGTGAGGCGCGGCTCGGGGGTTTCAATGGCATTCCCGCGTTCCCGGTGCTGAACGTGCCTGGTGACCCGGAACTGCAGATCTATGGCCTCGGGCTTTACTACGTGGTGGCGGCAGCCCTGCTGATCTGCTACTTGCTGTGTCGCTGGATACTGGCCTCGTGGTTCGGCCGGGTACTGGTCGGTATCCGCGAGAACGAGGCGCGCATCGAGCTGCTCGGCTACAGTGCGCCGCTGTACAAGACGTCGATCTTTACCATCAGCGCCGCGATGGCGGGTCTGGCTGGTTGTCTGTTCGCGAGCTGGGCCGAGATCGTAACGCCGGGCCTGTTCAGTCTCGGGCAGTCGGCGGAGGTGATCATCTTCACCATCGTAGGTGGTCTCGGTACGCTGGTCGGGCCGGTGCTAGGCGCGATCGGTCTCGGGTCGCTGAAGCTGCTGCTCGGCGAGCAGACCGTGATCGACAACTCGCTGCTGCTCGGCGCGATACTGGTGCTGGTGGTCCTGCTGCTGCCCAGCGGGCTGGTGCCGAGCATCGTGCGCTGGCGGCTGCGCCGGGGACATGCGGCCGCAGCGCGCAATCGCGCCAGCAGCACGCGCCGGCGCCGGCGCCAGCACGGAGAGGGCGCATGAGCGAGACCGTTGTCGAGACCCGCGATCTTTCGGTGCGCTTTGGCGGCGTGCATGCGGTCAATAATGTCAATTTCAGTCTCAAGGATCGCGAGCTGCGCTGCCTGATCGGCCCGAACGGTGCAGGCAAGAGCACCTTCTTCAAATGTCTGACCGGTCAGGTGCAGGTGGGACATAACAACGGCCGGGTGCTCATCCGTGGACAGGACGTCACCGGCTGGCGTCCGTACGACATCGTCCGCCTTGGTGTGGGCATCAAGACACAGACGCCGTCGGTGATGAACGGGCTGACGGTGGAAGAGAACCTCTGGCTGTCCGCGCGCCGTGTGCACTCGCGCGAGCGGGTGCGCGAGGTGGTGCAGGAGGTCATCGCGCAGGTGTCGCTGGAGGGCATCGCGCGCCGTCAGCTGGGCGAACTCGCGCATGGTCAGCGGCAGCTGGTCGAGATCGGCATGGTGCTCGCGCAACGCCCATGGCTGATCCTGCTGGATGAGCCGGCGGCTGGCATCACGCACGCCGAGGCCGACCGTCTGGTCGAGATCATTCACGAGGTGAACCAGAAGGCGACCGTCATCGTGGTCGATCACGACATGCAGTTCGTTCGCGCCCTGGGCGGTCGGGTCACGGTGCTGCATCAGGGCGCGGTGCTGCGCGAAGGGCCGGTCGATGAGGTGCTGGCCGACCAGAAGGTGAGGGAAGTCTATATCGGGAGCCGTGCAAAATGAACCAGCTGCATGCCGATGCGGATCAGGCGTTGACGGACGTCGTGCTCGAGGTCGCGGAACTCCGTGCGGGCTACTCGGGCATACCGGTGCTGAGGGGCGTGGACTTCGCACTGCGCGAAGGCGAGGCGATCGGCATTGTCGGCCACAATGGCATGGGCAAGTCGACCTTGCTCAAATCGCTGGTGGGTCTGGTTCCGGCCACGGCGGGCCGTGTCAGCATCGATGGGATCGACGTCACGCGCATGTCCGCGCACGAGCGCAGCCGCCTTGGCATTGGCTATGTGCCTCAGGGCCGGGGCATCATGCCCGGCCTGACAGCGCTGGAGAACCTCCGCCTTGGATGGTCGGTGGATTCCGGTGACACCGAACAGGCCGCGCTGGAGCGCGTGCTCGATACCTTGCCCCGGCTGAACAGCGTGCTCGACCGAAAGGGCGGTGCGCTCTCGGGCGGCGAGCAGCAGATCCTCGCGCTCGGCCGGGCGCTGATGCCTGCACCATGGCTGTTGCTGCTTGATGAACCTTCCGAAGGTATCCAGCCGTCGATCGTGCAGGAGATCGGAGAGATCCTCGCCAACCTGCGCAAGCGCGACAAGCTCTCGCTGATCGTCGTCGAGCAGAACCTCGATCTGGTGCTCGATGTCGCCGACCGGATTTTTGTGATGGAGCGCGGCCAGATCGAGCGGGAGATGGCGATCAGTTCGATACGCAGCGGTGGCCTGTCCGAACTGCTCGGCATGGGTGCTGCGCGCATGACTCGCGACAGCCGGCCAGCGGCCAGGAGTGCACCGCCGACGAGCGCGCCGGCGAAGCTCAGCAACGGACATGCAATATCCCGTGCAGCGTCGACTGCGGACATCGCCTATACCGCCACACCGAGGCCGGCATCGTCCTCGTCTCCGGTGTCCCCGTCCACTTACTCTCCTGCAGCAGCGAGCTCGCCGCAGGCATCGTATCGACCGCAAGAAGCCGGCAGCACTCGGCATCAGGGCGTCGCGTCGCGTGACGTCATGCCAGCAAGAACCGACAAAGGTGATCCAATGACGAGAGTCAAGCGTCCCACGCATCAACAACTGAAGAAGATCGTGGAGTCCCTGCACATGAGCATGTCCGATGCCGAGGTGGCAGAGTATCTCGAGGTCGTCGATGGCACGCTGGCGGCCTATGACAAGCTGGCCGGCATGCCGGATTACCTGCCGCAGGTGCGCTACCCCCGCACGCCGGGACGTCGTCCCACCGCGAGCGAGAATCCGCTCGGTGCCTGGGCGGTCAGGACGGAAGTCAAGGGTGCGCCGTATGGTGCACTCTCCGGCAAGACCATCGTCCTGAAAGACAATATCTGTCTCGCCGGTGTGCCAATGATGAACGGCTCGAGCACGCTCGAGGGTTATGTGCCGGATGTGGACGCCACACTGGTTGCACGCATTCTCGATGCCGGCGGCACGATCGTGGGCAAGGCCGTCTGTGAGCATTTCTGCCTCTCTGGCGGCAGCCATACCTCGTCGTCCGGCCCGGTGCACAACCCGTACAAGATGGGCTATTCGTCGGGCGGGTCATCCAGCGGCTCAGGCGCGCTGGTGGCGGCCGGCGAGGCGGACATGGCGATCGGTGGCGATCAGGGCGGATCGATCCGCATACCGGCGTCGTGGTGCGGGCTGGTCGGCATGAAGCCCACGCATGGACTGGTGCCTTACACCGGTGTGATGCCGATCGAGGCCACGATAGACCACGCCGGACCGATGACCACCACCGTCGCCGACAACGCGCTGCTGCTGGAAGTCATCGCCGGCGAAGATGGCCTCGATCCCCGGCAGTACAACGTCCGGACCGATCGTTACACCGCTGCGCTCGGAAAGGGCGCAGCAGGACTGCGGATCGGCCTGCTGACCGAGGGCTTCGAGCTCGATACCTGCGAACCCGATGTCGTCGAAAAAGTGCGTCTCAGCGCCGAACGCCTGCGCAAGCTCGGCGCGATCGTCGAGAACGTGTCCGTGCCGATGCACATGGATGGCCCGGCGATCTGGTCTGCGATTGCGCTGGAAGGACTCACCGCGCAAATGATGCACGGCAACGGGATGGGCTTTAACTGGGAAGGCATGTACACCACCAGCCTGCTCGATGCGCATGCCAGCTGGCGTGCGCGGGCAAATGAATTGTCGCGGACGCTGAAATTGTCGATGATCGTCGGCGAGTATTTCATCACCGAGTATCGCGGGCATTTTTATGCGAAGGCGCAGAATCTGGCCCGCATGCTGCGCTCTGCCTATGACGATGCCTTGTCGCGTTACGACATGCTTCTGCTGCCGACCCTGCCGATGAAGGCCACGCCGCTCCCGCCGCCGGACGCACCGCTGTCGCTGTGGTGTCAGCGCGGATTCGAGATGCTGACCAACACCCAGCAGTTCGATGTGACGGGTCACCCCGCCATCACGGTGCCTTGCGGGATGAGCAGCGGGCTGCCGATCGGCATGATGCTGGTCGCTAAGCATTACAACGAATCTGTCCTGTACCGCGCAGCGCATGCCTTCGAGCAGAGCGGCGACTGGCGGGATTTCTGACTTCGCGGACCGTGCGCAGCAATCCTTTTCAGTCGGACTGGCTGAGCGCCTCGGCATCAGGCGCGCAGCAGCCACGCGGTACGCAATCCTACGTCGCCGGAGAGACGTCGCCGCCACTGGACTTCATTACCCTGCCCGAATTTTTTCGTCAGTGCGTGCAAAGGCACGGCTCACGCGAGGCAGCGATCTTTGATGCCGAAGGGCTGCGCCTGTCGTGGTACGACCTCGCCGCGCAGGTGGACCGCATGGCAGCGGGTTTCCTTGCGCTGGGGCTGCGGCGCGGCAACCGGGTCGGCATCTGGGCGCCCAACCGACATGAATGGCTGGTGACTCAGTTCGCGACGGCGCGCGTCGGCCTCATTCTCGTCAATATCAACCCAGCCTATCGCAAGTCCGAGCTCGACTATGCGCTGCGCTCCGTCGGCTGTCGTGCGCTGGTCATGGCTCGCCGCTTCAAGTCCAGCGATTATCTGGCGATGATCTCCGATCTGGTGCCGGAACTGTCGATGGCCGGAGAAAAAGCCCACCTGGACAGTGTCCGGCTGCCCGACCTCAAGCATGTCATCCTGCTCGGTGATGAACCCGCGCCGGTACGCTGCCTGACCTGGCGCGAGCTGGGCGCGCTGGCGGGGCCGGCGCAGCGCAGCCGGCTTGACGCACTGACCGCCGCACTGGACCCGGATGACGCGATCAATATCCAGTTCACCAGCGGCACCACGGGCTCGCCCAAAGGGGCGACGCTATCGCATTTCAACATCGTGAACAACGCCCGTTACACCGCAATGGCGATGAAACTTGGCGAGCGCGACCGCCTGTGCATTCCCGTGCCGCTGTATCACTGCTTCGGCATGGTGCTCGGGGTGCTGTGTGCTGTGGCGTCGGGCGCGACGATGGTTTTCCCCGGCGAAGGCTTCGATGCCAGTGAGACGCTGGCATCAGTGGACCGGCATCGCTGCACGGCGCTGCATGGCGTGCCGACGATGTTCGTTGCAATGCTCGAGCACAAGGACCGCGCCACCCGCGACCTGAGCTCGCTGCGCACCGGCATCATGGCAGGCGCACCCTGTCCGATCGACACGATGCGCCGTGTGACCCGCGAGATGCACATGGAACAGGTGACCATTGCGTATGGGATGACCGAGACTGCGCCGATCTCTTTTCAGTCGGGCGTGCATGACACGCTGGAGCGGCGGGTATCGACCGTTGGCCGGGTGCAGCCGCATGTCGAGGCGAAGATCATCGACCGGCAGGGGCGTATCGTCCCGCTGGGCGAAACCGGGCAGATCTGCACGCGCGGCTATGGCGTGATGCGCGGCTACTGGAAAGACGCGGAGAAGACCGCCGAAGTGATCGATCCGGCCGGCTGGATGCATACCGGCGATCTGGGTGTGATGGATGCCGAGGGCTACCTGAACATCGTCGGTCGGGTGAAGGATATGGTCATCCGGGGCGGAGAAAATATTTACCCGCAAGAGATAGAAGAATTTTTGCTGCACCATCCGGCGGTACTCGCCGTTCAGGTCGTCGGTGTGCCTGATGAGAAATATGGCGAGGAGCTGGCTGCCTGCATCATTCTGCGCGAGGGCAGCGTGCTTGATGAGGCAGAGCTTCGCGCGTACTGCAAGGACCGAATCGCGCACTACAAGGTGCCGCGCTATATCGAGTTCATGCAGGAATTTCCGATGACTGCAACAGGGAAGCCGCAGAAATTCAGCCTGCGCGAGCAACTGATCCGCCAGCACGGATTGCGCACGGTCGCCACCGCCTGATCCGCGCTGCGCATGTCCCTGGCCGTCCGACTGAGTGAGCAGGTACAGCGCACGCCCGATGCCGTCGCAGTATCCGATGCGCGTGCTGCATATCGCTTCTCTGAATTCCATGAGCGCGTGATCTGCCTCGCGCAGGGCCTGCGCGAGCGGCAGGCGCTGCCGCCCGGCAGCCGTTGCCTGATCTTCATGGAAAACCGCAGCGAGTTCCTCGAGATCCTGTTCTCATTCTGGGAGCTGGGCTGTGCCTCCGTGCCGGTGAATGCACGCTTGCATCCCGAAGAAGTGGCGCACATCGCGGCCGACGCCCGGGTCGTGCTGGCCTTTGTCTCTGGCCGCCATCCAGAGGTCATCGCGAGGCTTCGCGAGCTGGGCAGCCTGCGGGTAATCGATGTCGACAGCGCCGACTATCAGGCGCTGCAGGTACGACAGTCACACCGGCCGTCGCCGGCGCTGTCCGTGCCAGTTGCACCTGATGATCTTGCGTGGCTGTTCTATACCAGCGGCACCACGGGCAAGCCCAAAGGCGCGATGCTCTCGCACCGCAATTTGCTCTTCATGTGCGAGGCCTACTATGCCGACATCGGTGGTCCTGCCGTCGGCGACACGCAGTTGCATGCTGCGCCGCTGTCGCACGGGGCGGGTATGTATGCTCTGCCGCACTTGCTCGCGGGCGGGCATCAGCACGTGCTCGCACAATTCGATCCGCAGGGGGTGATCGATGCGATCGCATCGCACCGGGGCGTCAGTTTTTTTGCGGCGCCGACCATGGTGATGCGCGTCGTGAACCATCCGACTGCCGATCCCTCACGCTTCGCCCACCTGAAGTTCATCGTCTATGGCGGGGCGCCGATGTATGTGGCCGATCTGGAGAAGGCACTGGCGTGTGTTGGCCCGCGCCTGTACCAGTTGTATGGACAGGGCGAAGCACCCATGACGATCACGGGCTTGCATCAGTCGCTGCACGTGGTGGACGATCCGGCAGAGCGTCAGGCCCGGCTTGCTTCCTGCGGCTACCCTCGCGCCGGGGTCGAGGTTGCGGTGGTCGGGCCGGAGGGCGCGCCGCTTGCGCCGGGAGAGATCGGGGAGATCGTCACCCGTAGTCCTTGCGTGATGGCGGGCTACTGGAATAACGCCGCAGCGACGCAGGCAGCCTTGCAGGGTGGCTGGCTGTATACCGGGGATGTCGGCTCGATGCGGGAGGATGGCCTGCTGACCCTGCATGACCGCTCGAAAGACCTGATCATCAGCGGCGGCAGCAATGTGTACCCGCGCGAGATCGAGGAGGTGCTGCTGCGCCATCCGGGCGTCAGCGAATGCGCCGTCGTCGGGCGGCCGGATGAGGACTGGGGTGAGTTGCCCGTGGCTTTCATCGTGTCAGCGACCCGGCCTGCCCCCCCGCCTGCTGAACTGGAGTCACTGCTACTTGCGCATCTGGCGCGCTTCAAGCGACCGCGAGCATGGGCATTTGTCGATAGCCTGCCCAAAAATAATTATGGCAAGGTGCTGAAGAGTGAATTACGCAAGCGTCTTGATGAATGCCGGTGAAGCAGCGCCTCAGCGACGCGCGCGTAGCGCCTCGCCGATCATCACCAGTACCGGCCCCTGACACTCGGGCAGGCCCTCGGCCATCTCCGCAAGTGACACGCGCATTACGCGCTCATCTTTCCGGCTGACGTTCTCTATCGCGATGACCGGGGTGGTCGCCGGTTTGCCGGCAGCGAGCAGGCGCTGCGCGGTGGCGATCGCTTCCTGCCCGCCCATGTACTGCACCAGCGTATCGCAGCCGGGTAGTGAGGCCTGATCGGGTTCGCCCGGTGCGGTGGTGGACGTGAAGAAGGCGACATTGCGCGCCACGCCGCGCTTGGTCAGCGGTTGCCTGATCGATGCGGCAGCGGCGAAAGCGGTGGTGATGCCGGGGACGATCTCGTAGGTGATGCCGGCGGCTTCCAGCGCGCTCAGCTCTTCGTCAGCGCGTCCGAACAGCATCGGGTCGCCCCCCTTGAGCCGCACCACGCGCTCGAAGCGGCGTGCGGCCTCGATGATTTTTTCATTGATGACCGGCTGTGCGGTCGAGCGCTGGCCGCTGCGCTTGCCGACGGAGACCAGCACCGCCTGCGGGCAGTGCGCCAGCACCTCGGGAGTGACCAGTGCATCATGCAGCACGATGTCAGCCTCGCGCAGCAGCGCCGCGCCGCGCAGGGTGATCAGATCGCCGGCGCCGGGGCCGGCGCCAATCAGCCAGACCTTGCCCGGTCGGGGTAGCAGGGGGCCGGAAAGCGGGTCTTGCATGAAGGCTTCGTCAGAAAGGATCGGTTAATGATCGGTCAAGGATCGGTCAAGGATCGGTCAAGGATCGGTCAGAAAAAGGCGGTGCAGGTGGGTATTGTAGGCGCACCGGCGGGTGCTCTGAAACCGCTCAGCGGCAACACGGCACCGCCGCCGGCCATTCTGGCCGGGGCGGTGTGGTGCGAAGACATCAGCGGGGGACGGGCGTCAGGTACCGGTCAATCCAGCCGCTTAGTCCAGCCGCTTAGTCCAGCCTTATCATGCCGGCGGCCACGGTCTGGTGTGAGATCTCGTCGATCAGGATGAAACTGCCAGTCGCACGGATAGCTTCATACGCATCGGCCGCCAGCGGCTGCTGCACGGTCAGCTGGATGCGGGCAATGCCGTTGAGCTTCAGCTCGCTGCCTTCATGACGCTGCTGGGTGTTGATGTCCAGCAGAGAGTCAATCGCGGTGACCTTGGCCGCCACCTGACGGGTGGTGTGCTTCAGCCAGTACTTGCGGCGCAGGTCGAGCGGCTCTTCCGACAGCCAGCAGACATCGGCGCTGAAATTCTTCACGACGGTGGCCGGTGCATCGGCAGCGGCCAGCATGTCGCCGCGCGAGATATCGACATACTCTTCCAGCAGCAGGGTGATGGATTTGCCGGCCGAGGCCGACTCCAGCGAGCCGTCCAGCGTGAGGATATCTTTCACGGTGGCGGTCTGGCCGGTGGGCTGCACGATGATCTTGTCGCCTTTTTTGACGGTACCGGCTTCGATACGGCCCATGTAGCCACGGAAGTCATTCGCCTCATGGCCATTGTGGCGCGCGACCAGTTGTACCGGGAAGCGCAGCGCCGCCGCATGCTCATCGTCATACACCGACAACGATTCCAGCAGTTCGATCAGCGTCGGGCCCTCGTACCAGCCCATCTTCTCGCTGCGGGTGACGACATTGTCACCGGCCAGTGCGGACAGCGGGATCGGATGAATATCCTTCAGCCCCAGCTGAGCGGAAAACTCGCGATAGGACGCGATGATGCGGTCATAGGTGGCCTGATCGTAGTCGATCAGATCCATCTTGTTGACGGCAACGATCACATGCTCGATCTGCAGCAGCTTGGCAATCGTCGAATGGCGCTTGGTCTGGATCAGCAGCTCGGCGCGGCCGGCGTCGTCGATCTTCACTTTCGACACGTCGACCAGGATGATGAC
>JACCDH011608141.1_pt1 | contig 21943 bp, 14 predicted proteins | sample 7442481 | NCBI WGS metagenome assembly JACCDH01 (sample SAMN15323433, study PRJNA562643) | freshwater metagenome | isolation source: river surface water | place: USA:Blue River Watershed | collected 2017-08-15
GCCGGTTCCTTACGAACCGAAAAGACAGAACCGATTTATCCTAAGATTCCCATCTTCATTGGGTATCAACGAATGGTACGTAACATCAGCAGCTAGACCAAAAGCTAAAATCAATTCAGTGGCAATTCCTTTCTTAAATACATCAACATATGTTGCTGGTAGATTTGAATGGGAAGAAATGCAAGTAACATTCAAAGACCCAATCGGTCCTTCAGCTTCTCAAGCATTGATGGAATGGTTCCGTTTACATGCTGAATCTGTAACAGGTAGAATGGGATACGCTGCCGGATATAAAAAAGATATTGAAATTGAAATGTTAGACCCAACAGGAGTTGTGGTTGAAAAGTGGATTCTTCAAGGTACGTTTATTACCAACTTAAACTTTGGTGAATTAAACTACAACCAAGATGAATTAGCAACTATTACATGTTCATTGAGAATGGATAGATGTATTCAAGTATACTAATACAAATCTAAAAAACATATTAAAACCAATAACCGAATTAGTAAATCTGTCTAATGGGTTATTGGTTTTTTTATTTCAAAACTTTACTATTCCATAGTTATAGTATATAATTTATACTATGGAACAATTTATAGTCGACCCAAACATTGCTTATGATGTGGTAGAGTTACCAAGTAGAGGTATTCACTATCCAAATAATAAGAAATCGGTTAGAATCGCATATCTAACTGCGGCGGATGAAAACATATTAGCATCCCCGAACATTATTCAAACAAATTCAATCGTTACTGAACTCTTAAAAAGAAAGGTACTTGATAAAGACATCAACATTGATGAATTAGTTGAGGAAGATAGACAAGCAATTTTAATATTCTTACGAAATACCGCATTTGGTTCAGAATATAATGTTGTTTTAAGAGACCCAAAAACAGATGAAGAATTCCAAACTAAAATTGACATCTCAGATTTAAATTTCAAAGAATTTAAGTTAGTTCCTGATGCAAATGGAGAATATCCATATTTCATGGAAAAAAGTAAAGTACAAATTACTTTCAAATTTTTAACTCAAAAACAAGAGAATGAATTGAAAGAAATTGAAAAATCGTGGAATGGTATTGGAGTGGCTCCGATTATAACCAAAAGACTTGAATTTATGATTAAATCAGTTGGTGGTAACAAAGAAATGATGAACATTCACAATTTTGTAGAAAACTTACCAATTAAGGATTCACAGGATTTTAGAAAATATATTGCAGAAAATAAACCAGGTTTAGACCTAACAAAAAAAGTAATCACCCCGTCAGGAGAAGAAGTCCAATTTGAAGTTGGCTTTGGGGTGGAGTTTTTTCGCCCTTTCTACGGATTATAAGAAAAATCAATTATCAGAAATTCTTTTTTTGGTTAAAAAAGGATTTTCATACGGTGATATCCTATCAATGCCTGTATATGTACGAAGATACTACATTGAGTACATTATTGAATTGGAAAGTTCTTAACCGGCTATTTATTATAAACGTTAAATAATAACAATGACGGCAACAGAACTTGCAGATTTATTAAAAAGGTATAAAGGAGACAGAAACGGATTTATTAGTGCTTATCTACAAAAAGATAATACAGCTAAAAGGTCTGATGTCGGTAACCTTTATGATACCACATATCCGAATACAGGAGGAAGTGGTAGTGGTGCAAAAACACCTACAGGTGAACCAAACTTACTTGAAGCAGGTTTAGGTAAAATTGTTGATTTAATAAAGACTCAAGAAGCGGGTCAAGGATTTAAATCACTTAAAGAAGAAATGAAGACCATAGATAATCTTTATGGTTTATTCTTCGATACAAATACAAAAAAAGCATTAAGTTTTAAAAATATTGCAGGTAACTTATTAAGTTCCGCTATCGATGGTGTTAATCAATACTATTCAGAACAAACTGCATTACTTGAAAGAATCAATCAAAGAACTGGTTTAACGGGTCAATTATCAAGAGATTTTAGAGAAGAAATTACAAAGGCTCAACCAAGATTATTACAACTTGGAATTAGTTTTGATGAATTATCAGATTCCGCTGCAAGATTAGTAGAACAATCTGGTCGTTTTAATTTAATCAATCAACAAACATTTGAAAGAGCGGGACTTGTAGCTAAAGCATATGTTGGTACATTACAAGATTTAGTTGGAATGTATCCTGAATTTGAGAAAGTTGGTATTGGTGCCGCAGATGCACAAGAAAAAATTGCCGATGCGGGTAAAAGGTCTTTAGAGTTAGGATTAAGGTCACAAACAGTTACAACTGAATTAGGTAAAAACTTAGGTAAGTTAAATGAATATGGTTTTAGAAATGGTGTTCGTGGTTTAGAAGAAATGGTTCGAAAAACTGTAGAATTTAGAATGAACATGGATAATGTTTACCAAATTGCAGAAAAAGTTTTTGACCCTGATAAAGCAATTGAATTATCAGCTAACTTACAAGTATTAGGTGGTGCAATTGGAGATTTCAACGACCCACTTAAATTAATGTACATGGCAACAAATAACGTTGAAGGATTACAAGACGCGTTAATTGGGGCTGCGGGTGGATTAGCAACATACAATGCCGAACAAGGTAGATTTGAAATTACTGGTGTGAACTTAAGAAGAGCCAAAGCTATGGCTTCTGAATTGGGAATGTCTTTAGGTGATTTAAGTAAGAGTGCAATTGCGGCAGCAGAAAGAGCTTCTGCTTCAGGTGATTTACTTGCACAAGGTTTAAAATTAGATGACGACCAACAAAGATTCATCACAAACTTAGCACAAATGAAAGGTGGTAAGATGATGATTGAAATTCAAAGTGAGAAGTTACAAAATATGTTTGGTAAGAGTGAAGTTGCATTACAAGACTTAGACCAAAACCAAGCGGAATTATTATTAAAATATCAAGACGAGTTTAAGAAACTATCTGACAATGAAATAGTTAGAAACCAAGCAACAAGTATTGCGAATATTGAGAAAGATGTTAACTTCTTAATTGCAACAATGAGAGCTCAGGCCGGTAGAACGGGACAAGCGATTTATGATAGAACGGCAGAAGCAATTGGATATGACTTAAAAACATTAGCTCAAGATTCATTTGATATGGTTAAAAAGGGTGCACTTAAAATTACCGACTTATCAAAAGGTGCACAGGAATTCATTAGAGAAATTGGGTATACAAATAAAGACTTAAAAGGTATGGTTACCTCCCCAAGTTCAAATAATGTTATGACACCTGAAAAACAAAGAGAAATTGAGGAACAGAAGAAGAAAAATGAGACACCAACAACAAGAACCGGAGTAATATCACAACAGGACCTTGTTAGTGCTTTTTCTACTGCATTTACCCAAACAAAATACTCTAGTCCGAATAATACAAATAACATGTACAACATAGAGTTATCGAACCCTAATGGGTACGTATAATTTTTTATAAATTATCTATTTATAGATAAAAGAAAATAATGCCAAGTTACTTAGATTTTGATTCAACCAAAAGATTCAGGGATTTTATCCTAGGGAAGACTTTGCAGAAACCAAACGGACCACAAGAACAAACTAATTCATCATATAGTATTCAAAATCTATCAAACAACGCAAATATAGACCAACCAGAGGTCGATTATAATAGAGTTGATACTTTGGTGGCGGTACAAAATACAAACATTTTTAAACCGTTAGAATACCTTGTAATGGACACGTTAAATGTTTTACCAAGACGTGCCAATTTATCATTATACCCATATTTCGATTATTCGAGAACTCCAAGAACATTAATTGGTGTTTACAATAACGATGCGTATGAAAATGAATCCGAAATATATAAATTCGCAGCCGACTATATCAACAAAGATAAAGGAGGTCCGATTTTTTCAAGAATACAACAAAATTTAGAGGCTTCTACAAATGGAAGATTAAGAATTTTAGATGCACTTCAAGGTAATACCACGACGGCAATCAATATTGTTACAGGTAGAGAACCATTAGTCGAACCGGTTTATAAAATTACGGTGGCTAAAACCTTACCCGGTAAGGCGATTGATTTTTTACAAACAGTAGCGGGAACAGAATTCCCTTGGTCTGAAATACCGGGTGATTATCTTAGTGACCCTAAAAACCCAATTAATTATAGACCAACACCAAATACCGAATTAGGTAGATTGTGGCAAGACGCTACAGGTGCATTAGGTTCATTAATTGGTATCCAAAGAAGACCAACAACAACAAGAAAACCATCGGATTTATTAATTGAATACATGGGGGATGGTCAGAAAAGTACATTATATGATTTATTATCATATTCAAAATATGCACCTAACTATACAACAACTGCACGTTCACAAAATACGTCAAAAGTTTTCAATTTTATTGACAAAGCGGCACAAGGAGTGAAAAGTTTCTTAGGTGTTGAAGCACCAAATAGTATTGCATATATTGGAGATGATAGAGGTGATGATGTAAAATATGCAATGAACGATTTTAATGATAGACCTGTAAAAAGTAACTATTATTTGAGTTTATTGTTTGACCCAATACAAACTGAATTATTTGAAAGAAAGAAAAATGTATCTGAGGGAGGTAATCTTGGTGGTAAATTAACATGGATAAGTCAAAAATCCAAAAACAAAGTTGGTGACGGTAATGCAGAATGGGCAAGTCAACAAACAGGATTTAATGATTCTTTATCAACCAATTTTGCGTTTAGAGAAGATTCATTATTAGGATATACACAAGATTTATTAGACACATTACCAACGAACGGCGGTGCTGCTCGTTCACATGTTGCAAACGTTATTGACCAAACAAGTAGAGTTTTCAGAGAAGGAGACACTATGATGTCAAGAGGTTCTGCGGTGAAATATGTTGATAAATTTACAGGTGATGAAAGTGGTGTGGAATATTGTAGAGTTTGGACAAAGGACAGAGCATATTTCAATTATTCTGATACCATGAAAACTACGGGTAACATTAGAAAATTTGAAGGTAGTGTTATGTCAACACCTTGGAATTTGAATATTGCACCGATGTCAAATGGTAAGAAAGAATTTGGACCCGATTCGAATATTGTTAAAGGTGCGGACGGGTTCTATGCAAAAAAATACATGTTTTCAATAGAAAACTTGGCTTGGAAAACATCAAGATTACCAGGTTTTTCTGTAAATGATTTACCGTATTGTGAAAGAGGACCTAATGGTGGTAGAGTTATGTGGTTCCCTCCTTATGATTTAAAAGTGAGTGAACAAAATAATGCAAGATGGGAATCTAACACATTTTTAGGTAGACCTGAACCAATATACACTTATCAAAATACCGAAAGAAGTGGTACGATATCTTTTAAAGTAGTTGTTGACCACCCAAGTATTTTGAATTTATTAGTTAGAGAACACTTTAACGGAATGTCAGATGAAGAAGCTGACAATTATATTAATGCGTTTTTTGCTGGTTGTGAAGATGTTGATTTTTATGACTTAATCAGACGTTATTCAAATATCACACCTGATGATGCAGAATTAATTAAGAAATATCTTGAACAAGGTACGGACACACCTTCAATTAAAAAATATAGACAAGAATTTTTAGGTGTTGTTGAAGATGCCCCTGTTACAAGTCCTGAACCAACAGTTAAAGCTGAAGAATATACCATCAGTTTAAACTTTGCTAACGATGAACCTGATGTTAGGTCAGAAGGTATTACTGCAAGTAAAGATTATACTACATGGTATAATTCATCAATTGGTAATGCTGGTTGGACAGGTAGAACAATGACCAATTTAGAAACAATATTAAAAGAGATATACTCAGGAACAACAACATATAATAAACAAACCGCGATAAACGATAAGAAAGTTTTACATGGTAAGGATATTCCGACAGGTGAAACTGCAACAAGAATAACAGAAGTGAAAGCAGCATTAACCAAAGAAATGGAAGAAGCGGTTTCAGGATATACAACATATACAACACAATTACAAAATCTTAAAAATGAAATATCAGGAGGAACCGTTCAAGAAGTAACAATTGGTATTTTATCATCAACTTCAGCTGTTGCGGATAATTCATATAACTATAAATTATCAATTAGAAGAAGTCATAGTATTATACAAGACGTTTTAAGAATTTTAAATAACGGAGGTTCAACAAACTTCAAATGGCCTGAAAAGGCACCAGGTTCTGCTAAATCTAAAGTAGACATACCTGTTGAGGTACCATTTAGTGATTTAGGTTATAAGGAAAATAAAGGAAAAATTATTTTCAAAACAATTAACGGTGGGGAAGAATACCAAAACGAAAACGGTAAAGTTTGTGGTGAACAAAATTTCAAATACGTAAGTTCAGGTGGATATACGTTAAAAATTTCAGCACCCGTTGCATTTGGTTGTAGACAAACGACTCTTAAATTAAAATATAATAAAGTAGTTAAACAACAGGATAACAAACCATCAACCGATATTAAAGACAAACCACCAAGAACAAGACTTGTTCCTGATGATGGTGCAATTGATTCGGTTCCAAAAAGAAAAACAATCCCTGTTGACCCAATGAAGAGAATAATAATGAAAACCCTTTCGGAGTGTTATTATTTCCAAAAACTTGAGGAGTCTGACCCGGTTGTATTTGGTTCATTAAAAGAAAAATTAAAATATTTCCATCCAGGTTTCCATTCAACGACACCTGAGGGTTTAAATAGTCGTCTAACATTCATACAACAATGTATTAGACCAGGTGACACAATCCCAATTAAAGGAGTTTCGGATGATACTGACATGAATGCTCGAAACACAACATTTGGACCTCCACCTGTTTGTGTATTAAGAATTGGTGATTTCTACCACTCAAAAATTATTATTAGAGATGTAAGTATTACGTTTGATGATACCACTTGGGATTTAAATCCTGAAGGTATTGGAGTACAACCAATGATTGCAAACGTATCATTACAAATTAATTTTATTGGTGGACACGGTTTAGAAAGACCTGTTGAAAGATTACAAAATGCGTTATCTTCAAACTTCTATGCAAATACAGAGATGTATGATGAAAGGTCTATTGCAACAAATTCAAAAATAGCAGGAAAAGATGCAAAAGAGTTCACAAAAGAATTCTTAGAGGAATTGTTAAAGGTGACTCCACCAACCGCAGATTCAAATAATGAGGATTCGGGTAATAAGGTTACAAATGGTTTATATATCGGTACATTAAAAGATAATACATTAACGTACACAGATATTATTCAAAAGGGAATTTTTGAAAATACTAAAAATTATTTTGAGAAATATAGTGAATTATATAACGTAATGGTAAATGATTATGGAACTATGGTTTCATCAATGATTTTACACCCAACATATAGACCAATTAAAAATTACGATGTAAGTACAAGTCCATCTGGTGTAAATACAATTGAATTGTTCGGTCAATTTAAAAAGGGTAAAGAATTATCTAACCTTCAAAGAATCTTTAAAATGGAGATGTTAAACGCAATCGATTCGATTGACGTATCTACAATGATGGGATTTAATAAAGAGTTAACGGTACCTAAATTGAATAAATCAAATGAATTATTGAGACCATATCTTAAATCGTTTGTTGAAAAGAAAGTCGATGAAATTTCAAACAAAACACAATTAGGTGATTTTGAAAAATTAAGAAATGAATTGACAATGTCTTTAGATAAAGTTAATTTTTTAGTGAAGTATGGTTACGATGCCAAGGTGGAAAACGAAAAGGTAACCAAAGCGGTGTTATCGGGATACACATATGATTTAATTTTTAATGAGTATTCATCATGTGTTGAATATATTACCGAAAACACAACTAAAATGTATGAAGATTTGGATACATCATTAAATTTCAATAACCCAACTATCGACTTAGGTAAACTAACTGATATATTGTCAATTTGGTTGAGAGATGATAAAAACAACTTATTTAAAATTTACGAAGTAGATAAAACCATATTTGACGATAAAACATTGGATAAAATGAAAAAACGATTTGATAATTTTATCGGTGAAGTGAAAGAAAAGAAATTTAAATTTAAAAAATTTAAAGAAAGAAAAAATAGTAACGAAATCACATATAGTATATCTTCAACTGAAGAAGACACATCTTCAGCAACGGTAGATATTAAAAAGATATTTTCAAGTAAAGTACCTGTATCTGGTGATAAATTAAACTTTTATAAAAACGAACCATAACCATGAGTAGAGAATATTTCGACAGATATCAATTTTTTGTGGAAGATGGTAATTTCAGAATTGTACCGGGTATTGAGATACCAATTAAGACAACTGACAAATATCACCAATATAAAAAAACGAAGGATAGATTAGATAAACTATCACAAGAATTCTATAATTCTCCTGCTTTTGGATGGTTAATTATGATGGCAAACCCACTTGCAAGTACAAATGAGTTTGAAATACCTGATAATTTTATCTTAAGAATACCATTTCCTTTAGTTAGCTCTTTACAAGATTATAAAAGAGGTGTAGAATTGTATAATTTATATTATGGCGAACAATGATTTATCTAATACCGAAAAAATACTAGTTAAGGTTGACCAAAACAATTTAATTTATGTTGACCCAAATAGTGTTCTTGTTGGGGGTGAAGCACAACAAAGAAATGTACAACAAGAAAAACTTGTAATGTACTTAAACCTTGAGGCTGATATCATCCCAAGGTCAATTCTTGCGTCTTCACAAAAACAACCGGGAAAAGAAAATCTCGTGTCAATTGCTAAGGGTTCATTTAATTTCTTAAACAGTCAAAGTGCGGAAAAGGATTTTACAACAGATTGGACAGATTCGTTTGTAAATCCACCAAAACCAAATACCGCAACAACTAAAGTTCTTGATGATTTTGAAAGTGGAGACTCTTCGGGTCAATCTTTCGGTATCGATAGTGTGACCATATCCGTAAAGGGTGCTAACTTTATTCCACAAGTAAACATTAATTTTATTGATGTTAGAGGAAAGACATTATTTGAATCTGCAGAGAACTCACCATATAAAGCCTTTTTCCACGTACCTTGGCCAATATTTTATTTAACCGTTAAAGGTTATTACGGTAAGGCTATAAAGTATAGATTACACTTAGTTAAATTCAATACTAAGTTTAACGATAGTACAGGTAATTTTGAAGTTGCCACAACTTTTGTAGGTTCAACATATGCATATATGAATGACATTCCGTTAAAAGCGATGTTAAATGCACCATATATGTTTGCAAAAGAGTCAGAAAAAGATTCAAGATTTAATGAAAGAACAGGAATGAGAGAAAAGGTGATTTCAAGGTCATCAAAAGGATATCAAGTTCTTAAATCAATCTATGAGGAAATGAAACAAAAGAAACTTATTCCTCAAGACTTTCCTGTAAAAACATTAAGAGAAATAGGTGTAATTGCTCAATCATTAGACAAGTTATTAGAAAAAGAAATTTTTGATAACGTAATTGATAAACGAGTATTAAATTCATTAAAAAATTATGACACGGCAATCGATAAGTTTGAAAGGGCGGTAATTGCTTGGGGAAAGACTTATCTGTCGACAACAAATTATAGAGATGTTCCAAATACGTTAGCAACTGATGAAACGGTAAACGTTAGATATTTTGGTCTATCTGCCACCGATAAATCTGACCCGGTTAAAATAATTGGGTTAACTGCGGGTACATTAGAAAACATCATAGTGAATTCAACAAAAGAGTTGACAGCGGAAATAAATGTGTTTAATAGTTTAAGAAAAGAAAAAGGTGTTAACATAAATTCCGCATTATTGTCAAAATCTTTAACCGGTATACGTGCGTATTATAAAATAATCGATAAACAATATTATGTCCCTATTGAACAACTTCTTAGTGACATTAGAGAAATAAAGAAAACCTTTATTGAACAAAAAAACAAAATCGAATCTGAAGTTGAAAAACGAATGAACGAGGTTGTTAAAGATAAAAATAGAGGTGGTATAGGTTTTGACCCTACGGTTAGAAATCTATTTGCGGTACTTCTTGCAAATGCTGAGACTTATGTTAGGTTAATGAAAGATGTTCACAACAACGCTTTTAATTCCGCAAACGCAAGAAAGAAAAATATTAAGAATTTCGACACCGAAACAGTCGGGGAATCGATTTATCCTTGGCCTGAAATTAAAAAAGATGTACCGGGAACAAAACAAAAAGTGGTTGCATACCCTGGTGAACCTGAATTAATAAACACACTTCAATCTAATGACAGAATGTTATGGCCTGAAGTTGAGTTTGTTGAAGAGTTTATATCGGTTGGTACAAACAGAAGTGACCCTAACACAGAAAAAGAGGGAGGGGTAAATAAGATTGACTATATTTTTGAATCTGATTTAGATAAATCAAAGATAAATGAAGTCAGTACACTATTCACCATTTCAAGTATTACCCCATATGTTGGGAAAACATTAGTTTCATTTTTATATGAGATGTATGAAAGAATCAAACAAATTACGTTAATTGATTCTTTTACACCTGATACAATTAGAGAACTTTCTGACATTGAATTTAAAACAATTCAAGAAGTTATCAATGAGGAATATGATTTAGTTGACATATTAAAAACGAACATAAACACAATCGATGACTTAACAACATTAATGGAGAAATTATCACCAAATGAGAAATATCCATATTTTGTTGATAAAATACCTACAACATCATACATACAAGATGATATTGAGGTACCTTTTAGTGTTTCACAATATAGAACTGACGTTGATAAAAAAAGTATTGATTTATCTTTATACACCAAACTAAAGAATAATCTTTTAAATTATACACCCGAACCATATAGAAAAGATATATATCCATTTAATTCTGGCACGTATCTTTCATACATCAACAAAACACAATTCACAGATGATGAATTTAAATTTAAAGGTATATTAGATATAAACCAAAAAGAAGGATTTATCGGTTCACCAATAAATTATAGATGGTATGTTAAGGATGACTACCAAGTTAATTTGTTTGGTCAAAAATTAAAGGTTGATGAGAATTATACAAATATCTTAAACACACCTTATTTCCATAAACAACTTTATAGTGATTTCAATAAAACAAATACAATTGGAAAATATAAAGGGGCTTCATATCTTTTATTAAACTCTTTACCATTCTACGATTTAGGTGATATGGTTAAGTTTAATTCAGATGGTACTAAAATTAGATTATCATCAATATTCAGAGAAATAGGGTCAACACATTTTGTACCGTATCATTTAATGATTAAATGGGGGTCAATTTATCATAGATATAAAAAATACATTACAGATGGTGTTGATATATTAGATGGATGTTTAAACACATCTTTCCAAACAACAAACATCGATGGAAATTTATTTTTCAACTCAGGAAGAACTGAAAGTAACTTTACAGGATTTACCACACCGTCAGGCACGGTAACATATTCTGGTGGAGTTGATGTGGGTATGCACCCATATTATGACGCAATTTATCACCAAGTAGTTAATGGATATACACACTATGAAGTGTTATCAGGTAATACGTCCTTTCAAACAAATGCGGCTAACGGTACAATTAAAACAAGATTACGAACTAAAAATAATTTAAAATATTGGACCTCATTTGTTGATAACTCTAAGTTTGACCCAACGGATGTTCGATATACTTTATTACCGTCAGATGGTGATAACTTATATGTTAATAGAAAGAAAACGTCCTCAATAGTTGTTGGTCAACCCGATGATGTCACTTTAAATAATGACACTTTTGCTAGAGGTAATCAAATCCATTATCGTGTAATTTGGGAAGATGAATATTTGAATTCAGATTTTTCAGGTAAAACTTTTAACGACCCAACGGAGTACAGTTCTAATTTAAACATATCCGACAGAAGTTTGGATAAAATGTATAGTTTAGATACAAACTATAGAAAGGTAATTGATTTAATTGCAACATTTAGTCCTCAAATTTTAGAAAAATTCGAAGATTTATTTTTACAATACTCAACAGAAATAATTAATGAAGAAATACCATATAAACCGTTTAGTAACGTAAAGTATGACAATTTCCAATTAACGTTAAAAGATTTGGTTTCTGTTAAAAAAGAAACATCAGATAGTTCACTAACTATCGAAGAGTTAATTTCAAACTTAAGAAAAAGACAAGAACTTAAATTTGAAAATCTTAGTAGTGACTTTTTTGATGACAACAACTTAATTAAATTAACATTAGGTAATCCTAAAGAAATCGATTCATATATTTTTGAGGGTTTCATTGACAGTAAATTACAATTTGAAAAATACAACGTATCACAAATTGGTAACATGGATTATATTAATCTTTATGTTGGTGAAGACATTGATGGTTATTATTTGGATTTCTTCGAATTATTTGACATCGAATTGAGTCAGACAAATATTTTAAGTTTAAGACCTATAATTTTAATTTATGCTGGTTGGTTTAAAAGTAAACTAAATCAAAATCCACTTTATACACCGGTTGCGTTTGATTTTAAATCATATCTAAATGAAAGTATATTCAATAGGGCTACAACCTCAAACATTGTAGGTGGAGCCAACAACAGAATGAATTTATTTTTATCTACATTAATACCGAGATTTAAATCATTGGAAAGTGAGAAAAATTACAAACCAATAAATTTTGTAGATGGATATAACAACAGAAATATTAAAATTGAATTATACAACACATTCAAATCATTTAACGATAAATGGACTGCAGGAAATTCAATTGGTCAAAGGTTGTTAATGGAGGAATTTCTATTTTTAGATAAAGCAAACAAAGATATTGGGAACAAGGCTTATTTGAATTTAGATAGATTTATTTCGATATTAGACCCGAAAAACGATAAGAGTAACTTATATAGTGCCATTTCCATGTTAATACAGGGAACCGGTTTTGATATGAGGGCGTTACCGGCATACGTTAATTTTTATGGTAACAATGTGAATAGTAATTCCAAAATAATGCCATCAGAAACTGTTGCACAGAATTTATTTGGTACATTCTTGGAGGTTGATTATCAAGAATCTTCACCTAAAATCGTAATTCAATTTACAGGTCCAAGCTCTAAACATTTAGATTTAGCGGGAAATAAACAATATAAATTTAACGATGATAGTTTTAACCTATCAAATGTTAATAACAATCCACTTATAATAACTTTACCACAAGTATTCAATAGTGATGAGTTATCTAAGTCAAATAAAGTTGTTGCATTTGAGGTTAGTTTTGGAGACCAAAATCAAAGTATTTTTAAAGGTGTACAATTAGACCAATCAACAATTAAAAACACTTCAGAATCTTTCGTTGTGTTGGAAAACTTAGCAAGGTCAGAATCTGGTTCCGGTACATATAACGTAGATATTGGTTTGTTTGAATATTATAGACAGGCATCATATCAATGTGAGGTCACATGTATGGGTAATGTAATGATTCAACCAACAATGTTCTTCTATTTGAAAAATGTACCAATGTTTAAAGGTTCATATTGGATTACGGAAGTAAGTCATAATATTAGAAATAATAACATTGTAACAAACTTTAAAGGTTCAAGAATACCAAGAGCATCATTACCAGACCCTGAAGATTCATTCATGTCGAGTTATAGACCATTATTTGATAAGATATTAGCCAAAGCAGTTAGTTTGGTTAAGGAATCATCTAGTGTAACAAGTACAACTGAAACTATTAGTACACCATACGGTAATTACGAGATAGATAAAGGTAAAACAAAAATTGAGGGTGAGGATATGGTACCAGAAGCGGGAGTAACCGAATTCGGTGTACCATATAATGGATATGGTAATGAAAAATATATCCAAAAAGTATACTACAAAGGTAAAACACCTAATGATATTTGGTTTAGAGCGGTGGTTGCTAGAATGGGTTCAAGTGAAGGTGTATACAAAATATCTGATGATATATCAATGAGTGTGATTACGAGATTATCGAATAAAAATGTAACAACCAACAAAGACACCAATAAAAATCAATTATTGTGGTCAGATGTTAAATCGTTAACAGATAGTCATAGATTCTACTCAACCAAGTTTATCATCAATGAAAATATTAGTGCGGATAAGATTGCATCAGGTACTACGGAATTTTTAAATCCAAATAACAATAAAAAGACCACGGTTCCACCAATTAGTAATTCAACAATAACACCTGACTTGGTAAGTGGACCAATAAACGTTGGACCATCTGTTGCAGGTTACGGAATAGGTATGTCTGTTAAATTAATGAAAGAATTAGACATACATGAAGGACAAGTGGTATATTTTAGGATAAAATAAGATTATTAATAAAAATTGGGATATTTATAGAATAAAGTATGGAAAATTCTAAATTAACAAATAGCATCGACCAATTCTTAAATCCAAAACAAGTTAAGAAAATATCTAACGACGGGATGGAAAAAGAAGAGTGTGATTTACAGACAGGAGAATGTTATATCATCAGGTCAAAAGACGGAATCGTTGAAAGAATAAATAAAAAATACATTACCGACGACGGTAGACAATTATTACAAGATTAAACCATGTTAGAGAAAAAACTACACGAAGAGTTGATGCGTTATAAAGCCATCAACAAGTATGGTCAAAAGATGATTATGGAACAAGAAGTTCCTGCACCTGAGACGGCACCTGAAGGTGATTTACCACCAGCGGAAGACGTTCCAGCAGACCCAGCGGCAGCGCCCGATGAAGCACCTGTAGATGCACCATTACCCGATGAAACATTAGCTCCTGAAGGAGACAATACAGAAGAAATTGATATTACAGATTTGGTTAATATGACCAAAAGTATCAAAAACAACATCGACGATAACAGGGCTGAACACGGTCAGGTTATGACTAAAATGGACGACGTATTCACAAAATTAACTGATTTAGAACAAAAACTATCTCAAATGGATTCTGTGATGGCAAAAATCGACCAATTAGGACAAAAGATGGAGACAATTAAAGAACCAACACCGGTTGAGAAACTTGAAATGCGTTCTTTAGATTCTTACCCATTCAATCAAAACCCAAACCAATTTTTTGACCAAAAACAAGGTGAAATGAGAGCTTCAGGTAAAAATGAATATGTTTTAACTAAAGATGAAGTTAACAGTTATACCCCTGAAACGATAAAAGGAACTTTTAACCCAGAAGAACAAGAAGATGAATTTAAATTCTAAAGTAAATTTCCTTTTGGGATTACAGACTCAAATGAAAATCTGTCATTGGCAAACAAAAGGTATAGCAAGACACGAAGCATTTGGAGCTTTCTACGACGATTTAACACCATTAATCGATGATTTCATCGAGCAAGCAATGGGTAAATACGGTAGATTCGTTTTGGACGACGAAACAAAAACAATCGAATTAAGTAATTTATCAGAAATTGATGTTAAAGGTTTGGTGGTAACGGTTAGAAAGGCATTAGTACAAATGACTGACGAATTAGACCCTACTGATACCGATTTATTAAACCTTAGAGATGAGATATTAGGAAAAGTAAACAAATATTCTTATCTTTTTACCATGGAGTAAACATTAAAAAAACTTTAAAAATAAATGAAGCCAGATTTCGTAATCTGGCTTTTTTTGTTTATCTTTTATCTATAACAGTTTTATAAACTAAAATTTAATTATTATGTCAACATTTGATGCAGTACTGGCTCAGTACGAAAAAAACAAACAAGCCACAAGTGGCAACGAAAACAGAGTGTCTCAGGAAGACCGAATGAAGAAGTATTTCACAACCGTATTACCTAAGGGTTCTAAAGGTGAAGAAAGACGTATTCGTATCCTACCTACTAAAGATGGTTCTTCTCCATTTGTAGAGGTTTATTTCCACGAAGTTCAAGTGGACGGAAAGTGGGTGAAATTATTCGACCCAAAGCAAGAAGGAAAACGTTCTCCATTGAACGAAGTTTATGACAGTTTAATGATGACTGGTGTTGAATCAGACAGAGAATTGGCTCGTCAGTATCGTTCACGTAAATTTTACATTGTTAAGGTTATTGACCGTGACCACGAAAATGATGGTGTTAAATTTTGGAGATTTAAACACAACCATAAAGGTGATGGTGTAATCGATAAAATCTTCCCAATTTTCAAAAATAAGGGAGATGTAACACATCCTCAAACTGGTCGTGATTTAATTCTATCTCTATCATTAACAAAGGCGGGTACAGGTAAAGAATATACAGTTATTAACTCAGTATTAAATGATGACCCAAGCCCATTACATGAAGATGAAAATGTTTCTAAATCATGGGTTGAAGACGAATTAACTTGGTCTGATGTTTACTCTAAAAAGAGTGAAGATTACCTTGAAATGGTAGCAAGAGGAGAAGTTCCACGTTGGGATTCTGATTCTAAAAAATGGGTATCAAATTCTTCAGCAGAAGAAACAATTGGAGCACCGAAGAAAACATCAACACCTGTGGTTGACCCACAAGCGGATGATGAAGCGGACGAAGATTTACCATTCTAATATTACGGGGTGGTGAAAATCCACCCCATTTTTAAAACAATTATATGGCAGGTATTAAGAAAAACGATTTTAGTTCAATCAAGAAAAAATTCTCAAAAGAGGCGGAATATAAAGCAGACCGTTTCTTAGATTTAGGGGATGCCTTTTTAGATGCGACAGGCATACCTGGCCCGGCGATTGGACACATCAATATGTTTTTAGGACATAGTGATACGGGAAAAACAACCGCACTTGTTAAAGCAGCGGTTGACGCACAAAAGAAAGGAATTCTACCTGTGTTTATTATTACAGAACAAAAATGGAATTGGGACCATGCGGTGTTAATGGGATTCAACAAAGAAGACGATTTTTATCTATTCAATAGTGATTTCGAATACATTGAACAAATTACCGATTTCATTAACGATGTTTTAACAGCACAAGAAAAAGGTGAAATTCCTCACGATATTTTATTCTTATGGGATTCAGTTGGTTCTGTTCCTTGTAAGATGACATTCGAAGGTAAAGGTGGTAAACAACACAATGCATCGGTTCTTGCTGACAAAATAGGTATGGGTATTAACCAACGTATCTCAGGTTCAAGAAGAACAGATAAACAGTATACAAATACACTTATCATTGTGAACCAACCATGGGTTGAATTACCTGACAATCCTTTTGGACAACCAAAAATTAAAGCGAAAGGTGGAGAGGCCATTTGGTTAAACTCAACATTGGTTTTTTTATTTGGTAACCAAAAAGGTGCCGGTACAACCAAAATCAAAATCACAAGAAATAAACGTGATGTAAACTTCGCAAGTAGAACAAAGATTTCTATCATGAAGAACCACGTTAATGGTATTGGATTTGCTGACGGAAAGATAATGGTAACACCTCACGGATTCATGAAAGCAAAAGAATCTGCAGAAGAGAAATTATCTATTCAAGAATATGCAAAAGAAAATTTAGACTATATCAGTAAGTTATTCGGTGAGAAAGTTGCTGATGTTAGTGAACTTGGATTCAAAACAGAAATCTCGTCAGACGATGACGAATAAATTAGTACAAAATGTCGGTTTTATTAGTTGATGGTGATAATTTACTTACAATTGGTTTCTTTGGCCTCAAAAATCACTTCTATAAGGGAAAACACATTGGTGGAATTTACCATTTTGTTAACACTCTTAGAAGAGCGTTCGAAGTATATCATTTAGATAAAATAGTCGTTTTTTGGGACGGTGAAAATGGTTCCCAATCAAGAAGGTCTATCTATCATTTGTATAAAGAGAACAGAAAGAAAAGAATCAAAACCGAAGAAGAAATTGATAATTACAATTACCAAAGAACAAGAATAAAACAATATTTGGAGGAACTTTACGTAAGACAAGGTGAATTCGAATTTTGTGAAACCGACGATTGTATTGCTTTTTATACACAAAATTCCCCATCTGAAAAAAAGATAATTTATTCTTCAGATGGGGATTTAATCCAACTAGTTTCCGAAAATACACAAATTTTCAACCCTTCACATCAAAAACTCTATAAATTAAACGACACCATTCTTTATGACCATGAACCAATCCACATTGAAAATGTAAGATTGATTAAAATGTTATGTGGTGACCCGTCTGATAACATATCGGGAATCAAAAATATGGGACCAAAAAGACTATTGTCTTTGTTCCCTGAAATTAAAGAACGACCGGTAACAGTTGAGGAGGTGTTGGAGAGAACAAATCAACTTTTTGAACAAGACAAACACAATTGGTTATATAAGAATATATTAACTGGTGTGACGAAACACGGTGTTTTCGGTGAAGAATTCTTCAACATCAACAAACAAATCGTGAGTTTGGAACAACCATTCTTAACCGATGAAGCAAAGGAAAACATAGTCTCCCTAATTAATGAAAATTTGGACCCAGAGGGAAGGTCTTATAAAAACACAATGAAAATGATGATGGAAGATGGATTGTTTAATCTTTTACCCAAATCAGACGATGCATGGGTGAACTTTTTAAATCCTTTCCTCAGATTAACAAGAAAAGAAAAAAATAAAAGAATTATTAAAATCAAAAATTATGAGTAATTACCAACAAGACATCACAAAATTTGAATTCCTATTATCCTTAGGAGGTAACATCGTTTGTCAAAGATTTTTTAATGTAAAAGACCACAATCCACAAGCTAGACGCTCAATGGATATGCACTACTACATAAAAAATATTTGTGAAGAAATCAGTGATGATTTGAAAATGAAAACTTCCGACTACATGAGTGAAAATCAAAATTATTTTCTATCTTCTGACTATGTGGAAGATGCGAATGAATCAGAAAAAGAACACTTTTTGTTGGAAATTAAGTTAGGGGACGATGTATTTATTTCTAGAATATTCCCCGCATATTACTATCACCCAAAGATTAGATATACGGTTGATATTCGTCCAAAATTAAAGAGAATTTTGTCAGATTTGACTGACATATTGTCTTCAGAAGAATTGGAAACAACATATTTGAATTATCAACTTTAATTATTATATTTAAACAACATATGGAAGAGAAAAATTTCGGTTATTTAGGATTTACATTCCAACAACAACTTATTAAGGCAATCATAGAAGACAAAAAATTTGGCGATACTATTATCGACGTACTTGACAGCAAGTACTTCGATAATAACTCATTTAGATTCATCATGGAAAACATGAAGGAACTACATAAATTGTATCAAAAAGTACCAAATTACGACACATTAGCACAAAAAATAATGTCGGAAGCCGGCAACAAGGATTCCAACAAACCACACATTGATACATTAGAATCAATTAAGAGTTTAGAGAAAAATGATGAGTTTGTTAAAGACAAGGCATTGAATTTCTGTAAACAACAAAATCTAAAAAGAGAATTAAAATCCGTAACTAATATCATTGAAAACGGAGAATTTGAATCTTATAGTAAGATTGAACAAATCATTCAAAAGGCACTACAAGTTGGTATCATGAATGATAATACGGTTGACGTATTTCATGATATTGAAGGAGCATTACAAGAAGACAATAGACACCCAATCCCAACAGGTATTGTAGGTATTGATAATCTTCTAAATGGAGGTTTGGGTAAAGGAGAATTGGGGGTTGTATTAGCACCAACCGGTACAGGTAAAACAACTATCCTTACTAAAATTTCCAACACCGCATTTAATATGGGATTAAACGTTCTTCAAATTTTCTTTGAAGATAATGAAGGACAGATTAAGAAAAAACATTACACAATTTGGACCGGTATTTCACCTAACGAACAACCGAACTTTAAAGAAGAGGTTTTAGCTAAAATTAAAGAAGTACAAGAAACATCAAACGGTGTATTAAAACTTAGTAAACAACCAAGTGATAGTGTAACAATATCAGATATTAAATCCAAAATTAGAAAGTTAATTTCAGAAGGGTTTAAACCAGATTTAATTGTTATCGATTATGTTGATTGTATTAGTCCTGAAAGAGCTGCATTAGGTGAAGAATGGAAAGGAGAAGGTTCAATCATGAGAAGTTTAGAGGCTATGACAGGTGAATTTGATGTTGCCATTTGGACTGCAACACAGGGTAATCGTGAATCAATTTCGAGTGAAGTTGTAACTGGTGACCAAATGGGTGGTTCAATTAAAAAGGCTCAAATTGCACACGTAATCATGTCAATTGGTAAAACTCTTGAACAAAAAGAACATAACTTAGCCACACTTACTTTGGTTAAGTCACGTATTGGTAGAGATGGTGTAATCTTCCAAAATTGTAAATTCAATAATGAGTATCTTGTTATTGACACCGATTCCCAAAATACTCTTCTTGGACACGAAGAACAAAAAGTACAAGAAAGAGCAAACAGAGCACAAGAAGTATATCGTAAAGCTCAAGAAAGAAAAAACAATACTGTAAACAGATAAAAAAAAATATAAATTATGACCGAGAAGATTTTACAAGACAATCCGGGACGTTTTGTCCTTTTCCCTATCGAACACCATGACTTGTGGAAGTTATATAAACAACAAGAAGCATGTTTTTGGACGGCAGAAGAAATTGACTTAGCTCAGGATATTAGTGACTGGGAGAATAAATTAAATGCAGATGAACAACATTTTGTAAAACACGTATTGGCGTTTTTTGCGGCTTCAGATGGTATCGTAAACGAAAACATTGCAATGAATTTTGTAAATGCCGTTCAATATACTGAAGCTAAATTCTTTTATGGTTTTCAAATCATGATGGAGAACATTCACAGTGAAACTTATTCATTGTTGATTGACACATATATCAAAGACAAAGAAGAACAAAACAAATTATTCAATGCAATTGAAACTGTACCAGCAATTCAAAAGAAAGCAAAGTGGGCTTTAAACTATATCGAAAATGGTACATTTGTTGAGAGATTAATCGCATTTGCGGCGGTTGAAGGAATTTTCTTTTCAGGTTCTTTCTGTTCTATTTTCTGGTTAAAGAAAAGAGGATTAATGCCAGGTTTAACATTCTCAAATGAGTTAATTTCGAGAGATGAAGGTATGCATTGTGATTATGCTTGTCATCTATATAATAACCACATTGAGAATAAACTATCTAAAGAAAGAATTAAAGAAATCATATGTGGAGCTTTAGAAATTGAAAAAGAATTTATTCTTGAAGCCTTACCGGTTCGTTTAATTGGAATGAATTCTGATTTAATGTCACAATATCTTGAGTTCGTTACAGATAGATTATTAGTTGCTTTAGGTGTACCTAAAGTTTATAATTCAGAAAATCCGTTTGACTTTATGCAAAACATTGCATTACAAGGTAAAACAAATTTCTTTGAAAAAAGAGTGGCCGAATATCAAAAGGCCGGAGTAAATAACACAGCTGTAGAAGATTTAGATTCTGCATTTGGTGAAGTAGATTTCTAAAATTTTATAATAAGACATGAAAGTAAAAAAAAGAGACGGTTCCTTAGAGGAAATGAGATATGACAAAATCACGAGAAGAATTAGTGTATTTTGTAGTGATTTAAATTTAGAATATGTTGACCCGACATATGTAACCTTAAAAGTAACACAAGGAATATATGACGGTATATCAACAACAGAATTAGATGTGTTAGCGGCAGAAACTGCCGCATCAATGACAACAACACATCCTGACTATGCTAAGTTAGCAGGAAGATTGGCAGTTTCTTTGTTACATAAAATTACACCAAAAAAGTTTTCACAATGTATCAAAGAACTTCATTCATTTGTTGAACCAAAAACAGGTAAAGAATCTTCATTAATTGATGACGACGTGTATCGTTTTGTTATGGATAATAAAGAAGTTCTTGATGGTGCGATTCACATGGAACGTGATTTAGAATTCGATTATTTCGGATTCAAAACATTAGAACGTTCTTATCTTTTAAAGATTGGTGATAGAATCGTAGAAAGACCACAATACATGTACATGAGAGTTGCTGTGGGTATTTGTAA
>JACCDH010331260.1_pt1 | contig 21926 bp, 20 predicted proteins | sample 7442481 | NCBI WGS metagenome assembly JACCDH01 (sample SAMN15323433, study PRJNA562643) | freshwater metagenome | isolation source: river surface water | place: USA:Blue River Watershed | collected 2017-08-15
ATCGAGATTGAAATTACCTCGAAGCGGAGTTGATGTTTCGATCAAGACTCCACCAGCTTCACGAATGCTTAGCGTTGTGCCACGAAGTGTTGGAGTAATCGCGGTGTAATTCCATGTTGCCTTGGGATTGCTGCGAGAAAGAGAAGTCGCAGGAATTTCACAGCGTTCGAAGAGTCGAAGCCCGTATGAATCGTCAATATTGATAAATGCTTGATCTGCATATTCCAGAGTGAAGAGGCTCGCCTTTGCAGAGAAGTACGTCTCCATATCAGGATGAAAATCTAGGTGATCTTGAGTCAGATTGGTAAAGCCCACCATCGCAAAGTGGGATCCATGCATGCGATTCATAACCATTGCATGGCTAGAGACTTCCATCACCAGATGGCGTAGATGACGCTCACTCATTGTCGATGCAAGAGATTGCAGAACATCAGCCTCTGGAGTCGTACGTAAACTCGAGATTGATTCGCGTCCGATACGGGTCTCAACTGTTCCGATCAACCCGCTTTCTCTACCGGCTTTTTCAAAGAGTTGATAGAGAAGAGTTGAAACAGTTGTCTTGCCATTGGTACCCGTGATTCCGATGCTGACCATCTCTTGCATCGGTCTTCCATAAAGGTGAGAGCTAACGATCGCGCCAGCCAAACGTGCATGAGAAACGACAATGGTGGGTAAACCTTCGGCAATCTGCGCGCCTTCGTTATCGGTGAGGACTGCTAAAGCTCCGCGCTCGATCGCACTCTTTGCATAATGTGCGCCATGTGTCTTTGTGCCGGGGTAGGCAAGGAATAGATCGCCTGCTTGCACCTGACTATCACTGGATGTCACACCAGAAAAAGTCAGTGAGCGTTCTAGATCACTTGAGATTTCAATAAGTCGAGAGATAGCTTCGACGGAAATCGAGTGCTCTAGTAGTGGTCGCATGGCTATCCTCTAGCGCTTGCTTGTGAGACTTTGATTTCTTGCGCTTTCTTAGCTTCGCGTTCCTTCTTCGCTAATTCTGCTTGATTTAAAGCAATCGGCTTAACGGCCGTACCAGTTGGTGCAATGTGTTGGCTTTGCAGAACAAAGGTCATCACCTTCTTAAATACCGGGCCACCTAGAGCTCCACCGTAGTGGCCTGCCTTTGGATCCTGAAGCGTTACGTTGATGACATATGCGGGTGCATCCGCCGGTGCAAAACCAATAAAGGAGGCGGTGTAGCCGCTGTAGCAACCGCACTTATCGTCAAAACGAGTTGCAGTTCCAGTCTTTCCTGCCACTCGATATCCAGGAATCGATGCACTTGGCGCAGTACCGTGAGTTGAAACAACGCTCTCCATCATTAAGCGCATCTTTGCTGCAGTTGATGCGCTAATAACCTGCAGTCCCTTAGCGCTCTTATATGGAGTGAAGTTTCCAGATGAATCACTGGTTCCAGCGATGACTGTAGGTGAGACACGAATTCCATTATTTGCAATCGTTGCAAAGATGCTTGTAGCTTGAATCGCATTGAGCGAGTAACCCTGACCGAATGCAATTGTTGGAGCCGTTGTTCCTGAATAATCTTTGACAGCCAAGAGCTTGCCAGTGTTCTCACCCGGAAGTCCGACACCTGTCTTTTCGCCGATTCCGAATTTGGTCAGATATTTATGCAAAGTTTCATCACTCATTGTTTCGGCAATTTTGATTGTTCCTGTATTGCTTGAGACCGCAAGGATTCCAGCCGTTGTTAACTTTTGGAGTGGGTGCGGGTCGTGATCCTTAAAGTATTCACCGCCGCGACGAATCTTGTACGGCACATCAAAGACAGTCTCTGGCGAAATAGTTCCCTCTTCCAGGGCTGCAGCAAGTGTCATTACCTTGCCCGTGGAACCTGGTTCATAGACATCTTGAACAGATGGGTTGCGCATCAAATCTAAAGAGACCTTCTTGGTGTTATTTGGATCAAATGTTGGTGCGGTTGCGTGAGCCACAATTGCACCAGTCTTTGGATCCATCACGATTACAGTTCCGCCACTTGCGCGTGCGCTCTTTACCGCCTCTGCGATCGCCTTCGTTGCAACCCACTGGATGTCGCGATCAATAGTAAGTCGCACAGTTGTGCCAGCTTGTGCTGGAATGATTTCAGATTGCGAGCCAGGGATCTCTGCGCCGCGTCCGCGAGCATATGAATATGCACCTGCTTGACCTGCGATCGACGAATTCATGCTCAGCTCAATGCCAGAGGCACCGATTCCATCTTTTCTGACAAAGCCGACAAGGGATGAGACGAGATTTCCAGAAGGATATTCGCGAATGTAATTACGCTCAGGAAAGAAGCCTGCAATGCGCTGGTCATACTCTTGATTACTCAGCTGCGAGTTGTACTTATCGATTGCTAGAGAGAGGCGATTCCAGACACTTGGTGGGGCGCTCTCCAAAACCATTGAATAACGTCGCGTGCCGGTAATTGCTGTCTGCACTTCCTCGATGGAAAGGCCAAGAATTGGTGCGGCAAAGGCTGCTACTCGTTCTGGATCTTGAATGAGTTTCTGATCAACAACGATATTGATCGCAGAGACGCTGCGAGCAAAGGCAACGCCATTGATATCTGTAATCTCACCACGTGGTGCTGGAATCGCGCGAGTCTTCTCCATCTCGTTTACAGCCTTGAGGGTGTATTCAGCAGATTGAATTCCTTGAATATGAACCAATCGCGCGGCAAAGACGATGAAGACGGCTAGAAGAATGATGAAGATCGTGCGAATGCGCTTATGCATTAACTCAAAGTTACCCACGAGCGATCCCGCCTTCATCTTCAACTACTGGCATCACAGGAGTGATGTTGAGGAATGTTGGATTCTCTGAAGGCTTCATACCTAAAGCAGCTGCTTGATTGGCTAGCGCCTGGGGCGATGAGTAGCTCTCCATCTTGCGAGAGATAGCTTCGCGTTGATCTGCAATCATCTTTGATTCGTATTTGAGTTCGGAGAGAACAAAGGCATCTTGCGCCAAGAGGGTGTTGATTCCAAGAAGTGCGAGGAATCCAAGTGTGGCGGCTGCTGTGAGGAACTTGGCAAAATACTTGTGAGTCTCTTGAGTTCCATCTGTTGCCGGAGGAACGATCTTTAAGAGAGCGCGCGATGATTGTGTGATTACCTTTGCGCGAGTCTGTTGGGCAAGTGCTGCGATAGACATTAAGCAGCCACCTTTTCAATCGCACGCAGTCGCACAGAGGTAGAGCGAGGATTCTCTTCTTGTTCAAGCTCTGAAGCTTTCTCACTTGCCTTAATTACCAACGAGAATTTCGCAGCAAACTCTGGGAGATCCATCGGTAAGTTACGAGGGCTCTTCGAAGTTGATGCTTCTACGAAAATCTCTTTCACGATCTTGTCTTCAAGGGATTGGAAGGACATGACTACTACGCGACCGCCGACTTCAATGAGATCGAGAGCTTGTGGGATCGCGCGAGTGATCGCACCAAGTTCGTCGTTAACTGCGATTCGCAGTGCTTGGAAGGTGCGCTTTGCAGGATTTCCGCCAGTTCTACGCGTTGCAGCGGGAATACTCTCTTTGACCAAGGTTGCCAATTGCATAGTGGAGTTCATTGGCGCCTGGGCACGTGCCTTCACGATGTTTTCAACGATACGTGTAGCAAATTTCTCTTCACCAAAGGTGCGCAGAATCTTTACAAGAGCACCTGGCTCGTAGTGATTAACGATTTCGTATGCGGTAATTCCCTGAGTTCCATCCATGCGCATATCAAGTGGAGCATCATGGGAGTAAGAGAAACCGCGATCGCTCTCATCTAGTTGCATCGATGAGACACCAAGATCGAAGAGAACTCCAGAAAGTTGTGAATAACCGTGAGAAGCAACAACATCTGAAATGCTGTCGAAGACTGCATGGGAAGTCTTGAGACGATCGCCGAAGTTTGCAAGACGTGTACGGGCTTGCTCGAGTGCGCGTGGATCGCGATCAATTCCAATAACAGTTAACTGTGGGAAGCGAGTAAGAAGCGCCTCTGTATGTCCACCTAATCCAAGAGTTGCATCAACGACAACTGGTGATTGTGATGATTCAATCGATGGGGCGAGAAGATCGACGCAGCGATCGCGCATTACAGATATGTGCTTCATCATCTCCCCCGTTTCTATAAATACATCCGTGCTGGTGTACTGCTCTCGCTCTCTCAACTCTGGTCACCGCCGGCCGACGGATCTCACGAAAGCGACGCCGGGGAAGGGGCGCCGCTGTCGGCCTTAAAACCTAGGCATTGGGTCGACGGTGGCCACAATCGAGAGAGCGCTATGTAGTTGTTTTACTTCTTATTAAGTTTTAGTACTTCTCAGAAGAGACCCGGAAAAACCTCTTCTGAAACATCGGCAAAGCCTTCTTCGCGATCTGTTAAATATTTATTCCATGCCTGTGCATCCCAAATTTCAACGCGAGTATTTGCACCAATAACAACGCACTCTTTTTCAAGTCCTGCATATGTGCGAAGTCCTTGTGGAATCGTGACGCGACCTTGACGATCAGGAATTTCATCGTGTGCGCCTGCAAACATCACGCGCTGATAATCACGAGCTGCTTTTGCAGTAACTGGCGCTTGTCTTAGCGTCTGTGTGAGAGTTTCAAATTCAGTAGAAGGAAATACATAGAGGCAACGCTCTTGACCTTTTGTAATAACAAGACCAGCAGAGAGCTCTTCGCGGAATTTCGCGGGAAGGATGAGGCGACCTTTTTCATCAAGGCGTGGTTCGTGGGTCCCAAGAAACATGTGGCTCCCCCTATCCCCAAGGTTGAAAGTGATGAGCGTGCTTTCCCGCTCAATCCCCCACTTTACTCCACTTTCCTCCTTTTTCAACCACCCTTACCCACCTTTCCCCCTTTTTCGCCCCACCTCTCCCCACCAGCCCAGAGAACCCAGAGAACTAAGCATTTGAGGGCATAAAAAAACCCGCCTCAAGGGCGGGTCTCGTTAAATCTGGAGGGATTTACTCGAAGTTGCGCTGCTCCCAGCGGTCCTGGAGGCGATCGCCGAACTTCTTGCGAGCGCGAGGAGCCTTCTCAGAGCCTCTGCCGGTAGCTGCCACGAGGGCGCCAGGCACGCTCACTGCGCGGTAGATAAGGACTGAGCCTGTGAGGGCTATAAGAAAGCCTGCTAGACCGACCAGAGTTACCTGTGCGATCAGCCCGCCAAAGATTGTCACGATACCTAGGATCACTAGGGCAATCCCTAGGACGATCCGATTGCGTGAGATAGCCGAAGATCCGCTCATCGCGCTGACTAGGCGTGGATCATCGGCAGCTAGCGCCTCTTCCATCTGCGCTAGTAAGCGTCTTTCGTGCTCGGATAATGGCATATAGATACTGTAGAACAACTTTTTCTATTGGGCTACTCGGGCAAGCAAATCAATGCAGTCTTACTCATCACTTTCATCAATGAGCCGCCCCGGACGGACGCTATCTGAGCCAAAACGGGCCTTTGCAGCGTCAATTCCCCCTTGGAGCTCGCGCCAACTCGACTCTCTGGCCCCCAAGACCAACTGTTCATGGCTATCTGTATGCAGGTTATCCAGGCTGACCCCGACTAAGCGGATACGCGCCCGGCCAATAGCCAGCGCCTCATAGAGACCCTTAGCGATCTCATAGATCTCATGCGTTGTATCGATGGGAAGTGGCAGAGTCTTGGATCGGTTGATCGTCGTGAAATCTGCAAAACGAATCTTGAGTGTGATCGTCTTAGCAAAGAGTGATCGCTGGCGCATTCGCGAAGATGCTCTCTCGCACATTCGTAAGATCTCTTTTGCAATAATCTCTGGATCATCGATATCACGATCAAATGTCTCTGCAGCGCTAATGCTCTTATCTGGCTCTTCTGGAATTACATCGCGATCATCGCGCCCCCATGCAAGTTCATAGAGTGATTGGCCGGCAGCCTGTCCTAGTGCTCGAATCAGCGTCTGCTCAGGAGTCTGCGCAATATCTCCGACGGTATGTAGACCCAATCGTTCGAGTGCTTCATTGGTCTTTGGTCCCACTCCCCATAGCGCTGAGACCGGAAGTGGATGGAGAAATGTCAGCACGCGATCATCTGGTATCTCCAACATCCCATTGGGTTTACAACGTTGGGATGCAAGCTTTGCAATAAATTTAGAAGATGCGATACCAACAGAGCATGTAATTCCTTCTTGCTCTTCTACCTTTGCTCTAATTGCTGTTGCGATTGCGCGTCCATCTCCTAAGAGACGCTTTGCCTTGGTGACATCTAAGAATGCTTCATCTAATGAGATCGGCTCAACGAGTGGGGTAAATGAATGGAAGATCTCCATGATGTGTTCGGAGACTTCGCTATAGCGTTTGTGATCTGGTGGAATAAAGATGGCATGCGGGGCAAGTCTCTGCGCGCGACCTACCGGCATCGCAGCTTTAATTCCGAACTTTCGCGCCTCGTAATTGGCAGATGTCACAACTCCGCGCACACCTGCACCGATAACAACTGCTTTACCTTTAAGTTCGGGGTGATCGCGCTCTGTGACAGAGGCGAAGAATGCATCCATATCTACATGCAGGATTGTGGATTCGTGCTCGCCACTCATATCGCCACCTTACTACCCTTGCTCAACTGCCACTTCTCATAGGCTTCACGTAAATCCCATGCCCCCGTGGCGCGTATAGAGATACCGCGATCACCGGTGCGACGAGTAACTCCACGAACCAAGATCAATGAGGTCGAATAGAGAAGGCCGGCGCTGCTGCTCTGCACATCGCTAAAGAAGGTGCAGTCACTACATCCATACCCATCATCGAGAGTTAGAAAGATGACACGACGACCAGAGCGAATCGGTGGCGTCTGTAGCGCGACCTTAACTCCTGCAACAAGAACTTCTGCGCCAGATCGCTGTGCCAAAAGATCGCATGATCGCACCGCGCCGATTGCATTAAGGAAAGGTGCGTAGAACTCAAGCATGTGGTGAGTGATATCCATGCCAAGGCGTTGAACTTCATGGCGCACACGTTCGTTAGTGGTGATATCAGGCAGGCCACTTGAGATTAAAGCAGGCGGTGTAAAACCAAATGTCATCTGTGTGCCGCTCACGCTCTTCTTGCCGGATCTCTTGCCGGAGTGCGAGGAGTGGGATTTCTCAATATCGCTTACGTGCAGAAGGAGATCGCGATGATTGATCTCACCTTTTCCTCTACCTGTACCAATTGCATGGAGTTCGTCAAAGCCACCAGTGAGAATCAGCGATTCAGTAATAGGGGTAGATGCTCCACTGCGTGCAATGAAATCTGCAATATCTAGGTATGGGCGCCCTGCAACAATTGAATCTACTTCTTGTTGACTGATTCCAGAGATAGATGAGAGAGCGATACGAATTGCTTGTGCACCGTGGACATCCTCGACGCGATATGTCGCATCTGATTTATTGACATCAAGTGGAGCTAAGAGGATTCCCATCTGACGCGCCTCATCGAGAATCAATCGCTTGGGATACATCCCTGGATCATGGGTAAGCACTCCTGCAATAAATTCTGCTGGGTAGTGGGTCTTCAGCCATGCCGATTGATAGGTAGGTAGGGCAAATGCTGCTGCGTGTGCTTTACAGAATCCAAAGGATGCAAAGGCGCGCAGAATCTCCCAGACCTTTGTCACAACATCGAGTGGGTAACCCTTCTGCGTTGCAGCAGGAAAGAACCAATCGCAGACTTCTTGTTGACTCGCCTTATCCCCCAGTGATCGCCGCTTTTCATCGGCGCTTGCTAAAGAGATTCCTGTCATCACGGAGATCATCGAGATTACCTGTTCGTGAAAGACAACAACCCCTTCAGTCTCCTGCAAGATCGGCGCTAAATCAGGATGGATGACATCGGCTGCAGTAAAGCCATGACGTGAGTTGAGAAAGGGAGCGATCATGTCGCTCTTGACTGGCCCTGGGCGAAAGAGAGAGATATCGATAATCAGATCATTAAAGGTGCGGGGGTTAAGTTTGCCGACTAATTCGCGTTGCCCTGGACTTTCAATCTGAAAGATTCCTAAGGTGCGCGTTGATTGAATCAACTGGAAGGTCGCTTCGTCATCGAGTGGGAGTGCATCGATATCGATCTTCTTACCGTGGCTCTTCTCAATTTCATTGAGCGTGTAAGCAATTGTTGATTGCATCCGTACGCCCAAGATATCGAGTTTAAGAAGACCAATATCTTCCACATCATCTTTATCTAATTCGACCATAGGAAAACCGCTAGCGTTGATATGTAGCGGAACGCGATCTAAGAGTCCACCATCAGAGAGCACAACTGCACATGGGTGCATCGCAAGATGACGTGGCAGACCATCGAGCTCTTCGGCAAGAGCAATGGTCATTGCCATGAGAGGCGCTGATGTATTGAGAGTTTTCAGTTCAGGAAGTGATTGCAAGACCGCTTGAATATTGCGAGCTCGCACATGTGGCATCGCCTTTGCCAGAAGATCAATCTCTGCAGCCGGTAGACCTAGCGCTGCGCCAGTATCGCGAATTGCATGGCGGGCGCGATATGTATCAAACATTGCAACTGTTGCAGCTCGTGATGTGACGCCGGGTTCAGTTAAGGAAGGCGATCCATACCGATTAAAGACCATCTCATAAATCTCAAGCCTGCGATCTGATTCGACATCGATATCGATATCAGGAAGAGCTGCGCGAAGCGGTGAACAGAAACGCTCCATCAAAAGACCGTGGCGCATCGGATCAACACCTGAGATTCCAAGCAAGTGGCAGATCAATGAACCGGCACCGCTACCTCGCGCTGCTACGCGAATCCCTTTATCGCGCGCCATCTGTGCAATATCTGCAACGGTAAGAAAGTAAGACTCATATCCAAGGGATGCAACTGTTGCTAATTCATCATCTAAACGTAGGCGGGCTGCCTTTACATCAGCACTTGCGCTATAGCGCCAATGGATTCCTGCCTCTACTCGCGAACGTAAAAGTGTGCGCATTGTGCTCTGCGATGTAGCACCGACAATATGGGGTTCAGGTAGATGTATTCCGCCAAGTCCAATATCGCGCGATGGAGAAAGCAGGGCTCGCTCTGCCCATTCGCGTGTGCTCTTTAATAAGGCGCGTGGAGTCGACTCGCCTGCTGCACGTGCAATCTCTGTTGCAACCTGCGTCATCTCTTCACTATTTTTTAAGTAGGCCTGCGCGTTACGCCGTTCGATATGTCGTTGATCTAAAGGAACAAGTTGGCGAGCGCAATCTAAGAGATCGGCAATCGGACCATCGCTAGCATCGCGCATACGTACAGCGTTACTGATCACTGCATCGATATCGTGATCGCGAGCAAAGGCCAGCGATCGCCCAGCATGTGCTGTAGAGCCAGGGCCATTTCCTGCAATCAGATGCGAGACACATTCGATGGCGTGATCGCCAAAGAATTCACGGGTCTTATTAAAGAGATCGAGGGCCTGTTCTGGACGATGGGCAGCAAGGGCGTAACTCATAGGTGATTGCGGGCCATGTAAGAGATGGAGCCCAGCGCTATCTGCGCTAAATTTTTCGAGAAGCTCGATGGTGATACGTGTATCGCCATCGCCCTTATTCATATGGAGACCGGTAAGAAAACGTACAAGGTGGGCCCATCCCCCATCACCGTGAGCTAACACTGTCACTCGTTGTTCTGGTGATCTCTTATCTGTCGATCTCTTATCTGCCGATTTTTTATCTAGCGTGAGATCTATCGGGAGATTGATTCCAATAATCGGTGCAATACCGTGAGCCACACATGCCTTGGTAAAACGGATCGCCCCTGAAAGAGTTGCGCGATCTGTGAGAGCAAGAGCAGGTGCACCCTGTTCGCGAGCGCGTGCAACAAGATCGTGTGGCTGCGTAGTCCCGTACTTCATCGAGAATGCACTGGCTACGCGAAGATGGATAAAGCTCATGATCTATCTAGACCGACCTAATAAGCCATTGTCCTGTGGCTTCATCGCGTTCGATTTCAAATGTTGTCAGCGCGCCAATCGGTGCCGCCTCTACCGTCCAGAGAGCGCGTGCTCCATCGTCAGGGCGATACTTGCCATCGCTGACGCGGTTCCACCATCCGCCTGCCTCGCACCATCGCGAGAGAACAGAGTGGATACGAAAACGGCGACCCTTAAAGGTGAACTCGATCGGTGTTGCTAAAGCGCCCACACCATCTGCGAGGACTTCGTGGGGTGGACGTACTTCTGCCGCTGACATCGTGATTGCCTTCTTTCTTGCCATGTGGACTAGTTCTCAAAAGATTATTCGAACAGATGTTCGAAAACTAGCCCACACCTCTGACAAGAGCAAGCCTGGGTAGGCGACACACCACGCTCAGAAGGGCTGAAATAGTTGAAATTTCAACTACATCCCCTACTCTAAGGGGGTAAGCGAGCTAGCCGTGCGGCGGGCTCATCCATCTAGGCAACACCTAAGTACTATCAAGGAGAAATATGAACGTCGTCCTATTTATCGGCCAGGTGCTCTTCGCAGCCCTCTTCATCACATCAGGCATTGGCCACTTCGCAAAGCTTGAGGCAATGACCGGCTACGCACAGTACAAGAAGCTCCCAGCGGCAAAGCTCGGAGTAATGGCAAGTGGACTCTTCTTCCTCGTAGGCGGAATCTTGATCGTTATCGGTACCTATGTCGATCTCGGCGCACTTCTCATCGCAATCACACTCGTACTTGCAGCAGTGATCTTCCATAACTTCTGGAAAGAGACAGATCCGACCGCAAAGATGAACGAGCAGATTGCATTTAATAAAGATATTTCTCTAGCAGGCGCCGCACTTGTGCTCTTCGCACTTGTTGCAGGTGGAGTTGTTGAAGGAAGCGATCTTCTTGTAAACGTCGGAAGCATCTCACTCTTCATGTAATTTCAAGTTAAACCAACGTTTAGAGAAAGGCCCTCAGGAAACTGGGGGCCTTCTTCTTTTCCCCACCCACATCTGAGACCATTAGTACATGGAGATCCTTGGAGCGCTGATCGCAGGAACATTTATCGGCAGCGTCCTTGGGTTTGTCGGCGCAGGCGGTGCGATGCTTGCAGTCTCTATCTTGATCTACGGATTTGGCTTTGAGCCTTCCGTTGCATCTACTGCAGCCTTGGCCGTCGTGGGCTCTGCAGCCCTTTCAGGAGCTAGCGCCAAGATTAAGCGGAAGCAGATTTACTATCGCGATGCAGTTGTCATCTGGGCAATTGGGCTGACCACAAATCTTGGTTTCTCATCGATTGTCCATAGACTTTCAGAAGATTTCATCGCAATTGGTTTCTCTATTGTCATTATCTTTGCTGGGCTAAGCATGCTTGGTTCGCCGCTGACAACAATTCATAAGCGTATGAGCTGGCCTGTATTGATTGCAATCTCTCTCTTGATTGGATCGATCACCGGACTCTTTGGTATCGGTGGCGGCTTCTTGGTTATCCCCGTTCTCGTTCTTGGCTTTGGTACTCCACAAGCCATCGCTGCAGGAACTGCGCTCTTAGTTATTGCAATGAACTCAGCGACCGCGCTAGTTGGCCACAACGCGCTCTGGGATGAAGTCTCTTGGAATATTCCATTGTTAATGGGAGCAAGTGCCGTAGTAATTGCTCAGATTGCCTCAAGAATTACCTTGCCAATTCAGGATGTTCTCTTGCGAAAGCTATTTGCCTATTTTCTCTTTACGGTGGCAGCCTTTAGCTTGGTCGAGCGACTCTTTATTGCCTCCTAGCTATATTTTTTTGAGTTGCGATCCTTATCTGTGTGGATTGTGCGAGATAAGTACCCTGCAAGAAAGAGCATCACTATTGGGAAGAAGAGCGCGATAGGAAGACTGGTTACCTCTGAGATCAATCCAGTAAGCGTTGGCCCGAAGAAGTAACCTGCAATACCGATTACGCCGACGCGAGCGATTGCTACAGCTGGTGCAACACCTGGAGTAGCCCCAGCTGCCAAGATAAATGCAGGAAACATTGGACCGATTCCAAATCCAACGGCGATAAATCCAAGATTGATAATAATCAGCGCAAGCACTGGATGTGAATCCGAAAGTGGAACTGCAATAAGAATTGCCGCACCCCAAGCAATGCCACCGATGTAAGCACCTAGCTTTACAGTCAGCGCCGGACCTAACCGATCTAGAGTTCTATCACCGAGCAATCTGCTGACAATCATCGCAAGTGCAAAGCAGGCAAAGCCAGAGGCGTTGACACCCTTGTCATATCCCATGTCATCTCGAAGCAAGATTCCCGCCCAATCGCTGGCGGCACCTTCTGCAATCAAGCAACCAAGTAAGCCGATTCCCAATCCCCAGAGCGGTAGAACGCTCTTTCCAAAGAGCGGGATCTTTGCATCAGTCTCTTCTTCTCCCCCATCATGATCATCGAGATCTCCAGGGAGCAAGAAGAAAGCTGCAGGAATAAATGCAGCGCCGGCAAAGATTGCAATGGCAACAAGATTTACTTCGTAGGAGACAAATCGAGCAATCGATCCGCCGATCACAGTTGTTAGGAATGCACCAACGCTCCACATTGCATGTAGCTTGGACATACAACGCTTTTCGATGATTCGTTCAACGATATATCCCTGTGAGTTCAGACAGATATCCATCAACGAATATCCAAAGCCCATGACAAAGAGTGAGAGCACCAACAGTGGTGCAGAATCTGCAATACCCATTCCGGCAAGACCGATAGGCATAATCGAGATGGCAACTTGGGTGACACGACGTGAGCCAAAGGTATGAATTGCACGCCCACCAATTTGAGCGCCGGTAACAGAGCCAAAGGTGCTTGCCAGCAAGATGAATCCAAATTGGCCATTACTTAACCCAATGGCATCTTTAATTTCAGGAATGCGTGGAACCCAGCCCATTGAGACCATGCCCATGAGCAAGAACATCGCCAGGAGTGATTTACGGGCCTGCTCTGCAATTGCTACAGGGGCAGTTGCGCGAAATCTCTGTGGGCTCATAGGTGCTAACGCTAAACCATCACGCCGAGCAATGCAGATGCCTCGGGTGATGTCGTACTATCAATCTATGGAGCACATTCTCGAGCGCGCATCGGTGATTCGTGCAGCCGAAGCGATGAAATCACTTGGAGTTCAAGGTTCAATTGTTGCTTTAAGTGAGAGCGCTCGAACTGCACAAGAGGCAGCAGATGCCCTCGGTGTTGAAGTCGGTCAGATTGCATCATCCTTGATCTTCAAACTTCCATCAGGTGGAGCGCTCCTGATTATTACTAGTGGGCGCCATCGCGTCGACACAGATCTTGTTGCCAAGAATCTTGGAATCGAAAAACTTGGCCGCGTAGATGCCGACTTTGTTAAAGAAATCTCTGGTTACTCCATCGGTGGCGTAAGCCCCGTTGGTTGGATCACCGAGCCTGAACTCATCCTCATCGATGAAGCCCTCAACGATTACGAGATTGTCTGGGCAGCAGCAGGACATCCACATGCGGTCTACCCCACTTCATTTACTGAATTAATTAGCGCTACCCATGCGCAACCTATGGTTGTCGGCGATTAGGCAGCGATATGAATAAAGTCGTCGTCGCATACTTTTGGAAGATTGAAAAGAGTGCACTCCCCTTCGCACTTTTCTCGATGGCGCGCGATCGAGGTCGCTTACGCAGATCTCAGGGTGTGCACTTTGCCAAAATGTTAGGTACTGGCACAGGTGAGAACTTCACGCCTAGCGATGCCGATCTTTCGCGTTGGGGCGCACTCGTTGTCATCGATGAATCACAACTAGATTCATTTGATAGCAATTCGGTAATTGCAGGGTGGAAAAAACGTTCGGCAAGTGAGGCGCGCTTAGTTCTCGATCCGATCGCAGCTCACGGCCTCTGGTCTAGATCTAATCCCTTTGATTGGAGCCTAACCCCTGCAGCAGATGCCCAGGTTGTAGCAATTACTCGAGCGCGAATTAAATGGCTACAGAACGTTCGCTTTTGGTCGGCAGTTCCACCTGTATCGACCCAGCTCCATCAATCTCCAGGTCTGATTGCAGCCATTGGGATTGGTGAGGCACCGATTGGTTTGCAGGGCACATTCTCATTGTGGGAGAGCGGAAAAGCCTTGAGAGATTTTGCTTACAAAGGCAGCGCTCACCAGGGGGCTATCGAGGCGACCCATCGCTTTAATTGGTATGCCGAAGAGCTATTTTCTCGCTTTGCACTCCGCCACATGCGTGGGCATCTTTAGTAGGGCAGACTTAGCCCATGTCGATTCGAGATTTCACTCCGCGAGCAAACCGTCGCCGCACTCAATCGCAACGTTCACGAATTTTTCTCGGCATAGTTCTCGCCGCAGCGATCTTGCTCCAAATTCCATATCCGCTTCTTGATGGCAAGCCTCTTGAAGTATTGACGCTGCTGACTGTCTACTTCGGTGCCGCAGCTATGTTGTTACATGCGCGAATGAGTTATGGAAGTAAATTTGCACTGACGTATTTAGCAATTACCGCGCTCTTCTCGCTTGTAATCGAGACCATCGGAGTCAATACCGGATGGCCCTTTGGAGTCTATGAGTACAGCAAGACTCTTGGATTCTTTATCTTTGATGTGCCGCTTGTAGTTCTCTTTGCCTGGACGATGATGGCCTACCCCGCACTCATTGCAGCTCGTCGCGTTGCAGGTGGTTGGGTATTTCTCTACGGTGGTGCCATCTTGATGGGTTGGGATCTCTTCTTAGATCCACAGATGGTTGCAGCAGGTCGTTGGACTTGGGAAGTAACCGGTGCTTCATTTCCTTATGCCCCTGAAATCCCGCTTTCAAATCCATTTGGCTGGTTGCTCTCAGGTTTAATTCTTATTGGAATTCTCCACTTTGTTCTACCGACAGAGCGACGCAAGGAAGCGCCAAGCACACTCGCTGTTGATATTTATTTGGCGTGGAGTTTAGTGGGTGGGTTTATCGCCCAGTTCGTCTTCTTCGGTCGCCAAGGGTTAGCAGTCGTTGCCTTCCTCATCTACGGCGCGATTCTCTCTCCATATTTCTTTACCCGCTGGCTCAATCGCGCTTAATTCAGATGTCAGCTCTCTTTAACCTTTCCTTGGTAATTAATGCCTTTCTTCTCTTGATGGCGTTGATCAACGCCTTCACAATCATTAGGCCTAAGAAAAACTCTGAAGCAGCTTTTGGGTTTTCGCTACTTGTCCCCTGTCGCAATGAAGAAGAGAACATCGTTGAATTAGTTAAATACTTAGGGGCACTGGATCATCCTCGCTATGAGGTGATCTTTATCAATGACAATTCGACTGATAGCACCGGTCAACTTCTGCGCGAGGCAATTAAAAATCGCAGCACGATGTCGGTCATTGATGCCCAGCCTCTGCCGCACGGATGGCTAGGCAAGCCGTGGGCTCTTTCGCAAGGTCTTGCATCTGCGCGTTATGAATACGTAGTCACCATTGATGCCGATGTGCGATTGCGATCTGATGCTCTCTCGGCAGTGGATTCAGTCCTTGCCCGCACCAAGACTGACTTTCTCTCACCATATCCAGCACAGATCGCTCTGACATTGTCAGAGCGCTTAATCCAGCCGCTTCTACAGTGGACGTGGATGACAACTGTCCCATTACGTCTTGCAATGAAGAGCAAGCGCAGTTCACTTGCTGTAGCAAATGGTCAATTCTTTATTATCCGAAAGAGTGCATTAATCGCTGCCGGCGGCTTCGAAGTAATTCGCTCGAGCGTTCTCGATGATATTGATATGGCGCGCGCGCTGATCGCTGCCGGCTTTCGCGGTGGAGTCTGTGATGGTTCATCGATTGCATCAACTCGTATGTACTCCTCTTTCCGTCAAATTCGAGCAGGCTATGGAAAATCTCTCGCGCGAGGCTTTGGTGGGGTTGTAGGCTCTGCAGCAATTGCCACCCTTACCTTTATCTCGGGTTTCTTACCCTTTATCGGAGCACTTGCTGGTTCAACAATTGCCACAACCTCATTGATTCTTGTTATTGCTTCCCGCATGATCTCAGCACTCTCATCACGTTCGTTAATGGTTGATGCGCTATTGCACCCAATCTCAACTATTGTCTTCATCTATCTGTTGGCATATTCCAACCTGTCCCGCGGGAAGATTACGTGGAAAGGCAGGGCTGTATGACAACCTTCGATAAGGAAGTTGATAAGGAAGTCGAAAAGGAAGTTGTCATCATCGGCGCTGGCATGGGAGCGATGGCAACTGCTGCCCGCTTAGGCAAGAAGGGTTACCGCGTACATGTATTTGAAGCAGGCGATCGCCACGGTGGAAAGTGCCGTACCGAATGGATTGATGGATATGCCTTCGATACCGGTCCATCTCTCTTAACTCTTCCTGCTGTCTATCGCGATCTCTTTCAAAGAACTGGTGATGTTCTAGGACGTGTAGTTGAGATGACGCCAGTTGATCCATCTTTTGATTATCGCTTCCACGATGGAACATCTGTGAAGTTTGCAAATCTTTCCCGTAAAAAGACGCTAGATGCGATCACATCTTCTTACGGCGCAGCTGCTGCAGCGCAGTGGGATCAGATCATGCGCCGCGCTGAAGCGATGTGGGATGTATCCCGCGAACCATTTATTGAATCGGAACTTAAATCTGTCGCCTCACTCTTCTCCCGCAGAACTCTGCTGCGAGATATCTTCGTAATTGCACCCTGGAAATCAATCCGCGGCCTTTCGATCAAGAGCCCGCATCTGCGCAAGATTCTTGATCGATACGCCACCTACAGTGGATCTGATCCACGTGTTGCACCTGCTGTGCTCTCATCGATTGCCTTTGTGGAAGAAGCTTTTGGTGCATGGCATATCACTGGCGGTATTGGAAAGTTAGGCGATGCTCTCTATCAGCGCTGCCTTGACCGCGGAGTTACCTTTGAATTTAACGCACACGTAGATGAGATTACCCATGCGAATGGAGTTGTTACAGGAATTGCACTGGCAGATGGACGCCACATCCCAGCTCATACCGTCGTAGCAAATGCTGATGCCGGAACGATCTATTCACACTTGATCAAGAATCCGCCACGATCTGTCCGCAAAGCACAACGCGCAATTGAAAAGATGGAGCCTTCACTTGCCGGATTTTCGTTGTTACTTGGACTTAAGCCTTCTACTGAGCCAAAACTCGAACATCACACAATCCTATTTCCCGAAAATTATGACGATGAATTTGAAGCAATCTTCAACAAGAAAGTTCCTGTAGAAGATCCAACAATCTACATCTGCGCTCCTCACGATGAGACGATGGTGGCAAAGGCTGGCCACCAAGCGTGGTTTGTACTTGTTAATGCACCACGCCACGGAGCAAATGGCTTTGATTGGAGCGATCCAACATTTGCGCACGAGTATGCGCAGAAGATTATTGATCGCATTGAAGCCCGCGGAATCCATGTACGCAATCGACTAGAACTCTTGGAGATTCGCACGCCTGCAGATCTAGAGGCGAGCGTCTTAGCCCCTGGTGGATCAATTTATGGAACTTCGAGTAACGGTGCGCGCAGCGCATTTAACCGTGCTAAAAATCGCAGCCCATTACATGGTTTGTACTGTGTCGGTGGAAGTGCTCACCCAGGTGGAGGGTTACCGCTTGTTGGATTAAGCGCCGAAATTGTTGCAGAGGCGATACTCACGCGAGATGGCGGTGGGCAGCTCTCATCACTTGATAGACACTAAATAACGCCATTGCGGTAAAGATATAGAGAGCAATCTCTGCAAATGAAAAGTTCAGAAGTTCTAGCACCATAAAGATTGCGATCGCACTGGCGCGTACTGGTCGCTCAGCGATTGTGACTACACCGATTTCGGCAAATCCAAGAGATGCCATTCGCGCACGCGCGTACTCTTGTGTCAGCGCAAGAGCAAAGAGGGCTAAGCAAATCTCTGGTGCAACCCCCCATTGAAAGAGGGCAAAGAACCAGAGCGCCTCTGTGATGCGATCGGCGATTGAATCAAGGGCAGCCCCTAACTTGCTCTCCTTTCCAGAAATGATTGCAACACTTCCATCAACGCCATCAAAGATGAGGGAAAGTACTAGCAGAGCCAGAGCAAAGGCTGAATGTGCGAAGAAGAGCATCGCAACTGCGCTGAGTACTCCCAGCAAGGTAAGCAGATTGGGCGTTATGCGCAGTGCACTGAGCGCTCGTGCGATTACGTAAGAGATGCTGAGCCAGCCCTTAACTATTCCTGTAACAGATGCGCCTAAATGGAGAGCGCTCCATCGCGCAAAGAAATCGTTGCGGGTCATTTACTTAACGTCGATCTTTAAGGGATGCGAAGATTTCACTTGTAGCAGTCGAGCTATTCATCGTGTAGAAGTGGATTCCTGGAACACCAGCATCGATCAGTTTATTACAGAGATTAAGGGCAATCTCAACACCTAATTTGCGGACATCATCTGGATTATCTTCAACGGCGGCAAAACGCGCTGCAATCGATTCAGGGATGGGAGTTCCACCGAGCTCTGCCATCTTGGTTAAGAGCTTTACATTGGTGACAGGCAGAACTCCGGCGATGATCGGCATCGTTGACCCACGCTTTTCCAGCGCATCAACAAGGCGTTTCCACTTATCTACCTCAAAGAAAAACTGCGTAGTTGCAAAAGATGCTCCGAGTGATTCTTTGCGAAGCAGTACTTCAACATCTTTATTGAAATCTCCACCGGAATTTGGGTGGCCATCAGGAAAGGCGGCAACGCCGATCGTGAAATCACCTTGCTCGCGGGCTAAGGAGATCAACTCATCTGCATGAGTTAAACCACCTTCGACTGGTGTCCATGGTGCACGTGGTCCTCCAACCGGATCTCCACGAAGAGCCAAGATGCTTTTAATTCCTGACTCTTTATAGCGAGCAAGAATTTCGATAAGTTCATCACGCGTTGAACCAACGCACGTTAAATGTGCCACCGTCGGAATCTTGGTGCGAGCGGTGATCTCAGATGTGATGCGGATCGTGCGATCTCGAGTTCCGCCCCCTGCGCCATATGTCACAGCGACGAAATCTGGGCTCAATGTGGCAAGTGATGAAAGGGCCTGCCAGAGGCGTTCTTCCCCTGCAACATCTTTAGGCGGGAAGAACTCAAATGAGTACATCCGCTTTTCGAGTCGCATCTCCACGCGGTCAGGGTACCGTTGCCCTCGTGAATAGCCAGGTAATGGATGAGCTTGTATCAGTCCGTGAACAAGTGCAGGCATCGCTCGCGGCTTACTTGGCAGAGGCCCGATCTCATCTGACGACTATCGGTTCACAGTTAGCCCCAGTCTGCGATGGCCTCGAAGAATTCATCCTCGATGGCGGCAAGCGCCTTCGTCCACTCTTTGCTTACGCTGGACATGTTGCCGCGGGCAAAGCCGTTGGCCCTCATGAGATTAAAGCTTTTGCAAGTCTGGAATTCCTACAAGCGTGTGCGCTCATTCATGATGATTTGATGGATGCATCAGATACTCGTCGCGGCAAACCTGCGATGCATCGTCGCTTTGAAAATCTTCATCAGGAGCAGGCCCTTGCCGGATTATCTGAACAATTCGGTGCAGCCGCTGCAATTTTGCTCGGCGATCTCGCGCTTGTTCAATCAGATCACATGCTCCATACATCTGGGATTTCATCTCAGCAACTCTTAGATGCTCTGACAGTTCATGATGAGATGCGTATTGAGTTGATGGCAGGCCAATACCTTGATGTTCGTGAAGCTGGTGAGAAGAGCTATAACGTAGAGCGATCATTACGCATCGCTCGCTTTAAATCAGGAAAGTACAGTATTGAGCGTCCTCTTCATCTAGGGGCAGCAATTGCAGAACGCGATGCATCTATCCGACAGCCTTTGATGTGGAGACTCTCTGAGTACGGTCTCCCGCTGGGCGAAGCATTCCAATTGCGCGATGATCTCCTAGGAATCTTTGGCGATCCTGCTGTTACCGGCAAGCCCGCTGGCGATGATTTACGCGAAGGAAAACGCACAGTCTTAATGGCGATGGCGATGGAGCGCACGACAGATGCCGGTCGCAGCGAACTGACAGATAATCTTGGTAAGGCTGATCTCTCACTTGCGACAATTGAAAAGTTGCGAGGAATCATTCTCGAAAGCGGCGCTGTGGAAAGCGTTGAAGGTCTTATTGAAAAACTCACATTCGATGCACTCAGCGCCTCTCGATCCCGAGAAATCGCACCAGAGGCACACGAACTATTGGCCGCCCTTGCAGCAAGTGCAACGGCGCGCAAGAGCTAGGAGCTCCCATGGTCGCACGTATCAAAGGTCCTACCGATCACGTAGTCGTTGTCGGCGCAGGTTTGGCCGGACTTAGCGCGGCTCTGCGCCTTGCAGGTGCCGGTCGCAAGGTAACCGTTCTCGAACGCGCCAGTGTTCCTGGTGGACGTAACGGATTACTCAATAAAGATGGTTACGCATTTGATACTGGGCCTACCGTTTTAACAATGCCTTCACTTATTCAAGATGCCTTTTCATGTGTAGGTGAAGATATGAAGGATTGGCTTGAGCTCACACCCGTTAAGCCTCTCTATCGCGCTTTCTATCACGATGGCAGCATCATCGATGTTCATGCCAATACCGAAGAGATGGAGGCTGAGATTGCAAAGACAGTCAGCGCCGAAGAGGCTCTCGGCTATCGCAGATATGTAGATTTTGTTACCAAGTTATATAAGTACGAGATGAATGACTTCATCGATCGCAATATCGATTCTCCATTTAACTTGCTCACTCCAAACCTTGCTCGCTTAGTTGCACTTGGCGGATTTAGACGACTTGCTCCTAAGGTCAATCAATTCTTAAAAGATCCGCGTCTGCAGAAGGTCTACTCATTCCAGGCGATGTATGCCGGTGTGAGCCCACAGCAAGCGCTAGCAATCTACGCCGTGATCGCCTATATGGACTCAGTCAATGGCGTCTTCTTCCCTAAGGGCGGAATGCATGCAGTTCCACGCGCTCTTGCTGCAGCTGCCGAAAAGCATGGCGTTGTCTTCAAATACAACACAGAGGTAACTGGCGTTGAGGTTGTTAATTCACGTGCACGCGCTGTTACAACAGCCACAGGTGAGCGTTATGAATGTGATGCCCTTGTCATGAACCCAGATCTGCCAGTTGTATGGCGTGATCTTTTGGGTAAGACCCCTTTGAATATCAAACGTCTTAAGTACTCACCTTCATGTGCAACTCTTCTCGTTGGTTCTTCAAAGAAGTATGACCACGCAGCTCATCACAATATTCACTTTGGGCAGTCATGGGATGGCGTATTTGATGAACTGATCAATAAGAAGGTCCTCATGACCGATCCTTCAGTCCTTGTAACAGTTCCAAGTAAAGATGATCCATCGCTAGCTCCTGCTGGAAAAGAGTCGTATTACATTCTCTATCCAACTCCTAACTTGGATGCAGATATCGATTGGAAGAAGCAGGCTGGCCCATATCGCGATCAGATGATTAAGACACTAGAAGAACGCGGATATACAGATTTCGAAGCTGGAATCGAGACAGAGGTCATGACGACTCCTCTTGATTGGCAGGCACAGGGAATGGAGCGCGGTGCACCTTTTGCAAGTGCGCACACCTTCTTCCAGACAGGCCCATTTAGACCTCGCAATATTGCGGCTGGCTTTGAAAATATCGTCTTTGCCGGTTCTGGAACTCAACCAGGTGTGGGCGTACCGATGGTTCTTATCTCAGGAAGACTTGCCGCTGAGCGAATTGTTGGACCCGTTAAGTAATGAGCGAATTAGATGCAGCTGGGATCACAGATCCTGTCCTGCGCGCATCATATGCTGAGTGCAAACGGCTTAATTCACTTCACGGTAAGACCTATTACTTAGCAACTCTCTTACTTCCACCAGCCAAGCGACCATTTGTTCATGCCTTGTACGGCTTTGCACGTTATGCAGATGAAATTGTTGATGATCTTGCTTCTACTCTGACTCCGCAAGAAAAGGCTGATGTCTTACGCACCTGGAGCTCTGGGGTACTTGCAGATCTTGCAAC
>JACCDH010200813.1_pt1 | contig 21922 bp, 24 predicted proteins | sample 7442481 | NCBI WGS metagenome assembly JACCDH01 (sample SAMN15323433, study PRJNA562643) | freshwater metagenome | isolation source: river surface water | place: USA:Blue River Watershed | collected 2017-08-15
GGATGGCCGGCCCGAGGCGGCCAACCTGGTTGGCATCTATGCCGCCATGGCGGGCGAAAGCCAGGATGCCGTGCTGGCGCGCTTTGGCGGCGAAGGGTTCGGCAAGTTCAAGCCCGCGCTGGGCGAGTTGCTGGTTGAAAGCCTGGCCCCGATCAACGCCCGCTTTGTCGAACTGCGGCAGGATCGCGCCGCGCTGGATGCGATCCTGCGCAAGGGTGCCGAAAGGGCCCGCGCCCTGGCCGTGCCCACGCTGGAAAAGGCCTATAACGCGCTGGGCCTGGTGCGGGGTTGAGCGGCATTCAAGCCCGATTAAGCCGCGCTTCCTTAGCAATACTGCCATGCTAACCTTAGCGCCGGTCCGCGTGACGATTCGCGCCGGGTCGGCTTACGGAGTTCCGGTTCGATGACGACCATGACCCAATCACCCTTCGCCCGGCTGAAGCTGGCGGTGGTGCCTTTGCTGCTGATCGCGCTCAGCGCCTGTGCCTCGAACTTCAACAGCCAGGTCACCCGCTTTGCCAGCCAGCTGCCGGCACCGCAGGGACAGACCTTCGCGGTTGTGGCGGACGATCCGGCCCTGGCTGGCGGGCTGGAATTCTCGCAATATGCCCGCCTGGTCGAAGACCGGATGGCTGGCCTGGGCTATCGCCCTGCCCCGCCCGAGGCCGCCACGCTGCTGGTCCGCTTCGACTATGGCGTCGACAAGGGGCGCGAGCGGGTTCGCCGCAGCACCTTTGCCGATCCGTTCTGGTCTGATTGGTACGGCCCGCGCGGCTATTGGGGCTATGGCCGCCGCGGCTTTTACCGCCCGGCCTCGGTCTGGGGTTATGGCTGGTACGATCCCTGGTTTGACGGCAGCGTTGAAAGCTACACCGTCTATACCAGCGGGATCAGCCTGAAGATCGATCGCAAGACCGATGGCCAGCGCCTGTTCGAAGGCAAGGCCGAAGCGGCATCGGTGTCAAACCGCCTGCAATACCTGGTGCCGAACCTGGTTGAGGCGATGTTCACCGACTTCCCCGGCAATTCCGGGGAGACTGTGCGGATCTCGGTCGCGCCGGAAAAGAACCGCCGCAACTAACCCGCGACAAGCACGACAAGACCGAACGGGCGGGCCTGGCAACGGGCCCGCCTTTTGCGTTGCCCCAAGGCAGACGATCAGCCCTTGAGGGCGACGACCCCGCCGGTTGAACCGAAACCGCCAGTCCCGCGCGCGGTTTCGTCCAGCGTTGCAACTTCGACCCAGCTGGCCCGCGTTACCGGGGCCAGCACCAGCTGCGCCACCCGGTCACCGCGGCGGATCGCGAAGTCTTCCTGGCCGTGGTTGATCAGGATGACTTTCAGCTCACCGCGATAGTCGCTGTCGATCGTGCCGGGGGTATTGGGCACGGTGATCCCATGCTTGAGCGCCAGCCCCGAGCGCGGCCGAACCTGAATTTCGAAACCTTCGGGGATCGCCATGGCGAGGCCCGTGGCCACGGCATGGCGAGCGCCGGGCGCGATCGTCACGTCCTCGGCCGAAACCACATCCATCCCGGCAGCGCCAGCAGTGGCATAGACCGGGAGATCAAGCCCTTCACCATGCGGCAGGCGTACCACCGCAACGGGCACATCGGCCCCAGAATCAGGCGTTGAGGGCATCGGCAATCCTTTCGACGAGCGCATCGGCAACCTCGTCCTTGGGGAGTTCGGGCAAGTGGTCAACGCCCTTGCTCGAAACGATGTGGACGAGGTTTACATCCCCGCCCATCACGCTGCCCGAAACGTCATTGGCGACGATCCAGTCCGCGCCCTTGCGCTTGCGCTTTTCCTTGGCGTGCTCAAGCACCTTTTCAGTCTCGGCCGCGAAGCCGACAACCAGCCTGGGCCGCTTGTCGCTGACCGAAACCATGGCCAGGATATCCGGGTTCTCGGTCAACCGCAGCGCTGGCGGGGCCGAGCCGCGCTTCTTCATTTTCTCGGGTGCATAGTCTTCGGTCCGCCAGTCAGCCACGGCGGCAACCATGACCGCGCAATCGGCCGGCAAGGCCGCGCGAACCGCTTCCGCCATTTCGCGCGCAGTCTCCACGTCAACCCGCTCCACCCCGGGCGGGGTAGGCAGGGCGACCGGTCCGGACACCAGCGTAACCCGCGCCCCGGCGCGGGCAGCAGCAGCGGCAATGGCATAACCTTGTTTGCCGGACGAACGGTTGGCAATGTAGCGCACCGGATCAATTGGCTCGTGCGTAGGCCCGGCGGTGACCAGCACGTGCTTGCCAAACAGCGGACGGTGCGCGGGATCGGCCTCAAAATCCGGCTGGCCGGCAAGCGGGCTTGCAGCTGCAGCCTCGCCCAGGAGCGGCTCAGGCGGCTGCTGGTTCATCACCAGGTAATTGATCGCCTGGGCATCGGTCGGTGGTGCTGCGCGGGCCTTACCCTTCTGGACCAGGACCGGGCCCGGATCGCCGGGAACGGGATCGGGCAGCGGAACAAACGGCGCGACTTCGCCCGCCAGCTCTTCGGGCTGGAGTTCGTCCACAAACCCCACATGCCCACTTGTGCTGCGCTGGATCAGGCTGCCCGACAGGCCGCCAAGGCCGGCCGCGCTATCCTCTGGTTCCCAGCCCAGTTCCGGCACGGCATCCATTACCGGGGCAAGCGAAAGCGCCTCCCAGATCGCCTGGATCACCGCTGCAGGCTCAGGTAGTCGCCCGGGGCCAAATTCGCCGCAGGCCATTGGCCCTTCATCGGGTTGCAGCACGGCCACGCCGCGTTCGCGCAGCGCGGCGACATTGGCCTGGGTGGCGGCGTGTTCCCACATCCGCACGTTCATTGCCGGGACCGCCATGACCGGCTTGTCGGTGGCGAGCAGCAGCGTCGTGGCCAGGTCATCGGCGATGCCGTGCGCCATCTTGGCCAGCAGATCGGCGGTTGCCGGGCAGACCACGATCAGGTCTGCCTGCCGCGAAAGCTGGATGTGGCCCATCTCGACCTCGTTCTTGAGGTCCCACAGGTTGGTGTGAACGGGGTTCTCACTCAAGGCGGCAAGGGTCATCGGGGTCACGAACTGCGCGCCGCCTTTGGTCAGCACGCAGGTTACCGCTCCACCATGCTTGCGGATCAGCCGCACCAGTTCGCACGACTTGTAGGCGGCAATGCCGCCGCCAATTACCAGTAGAATCCGAGGCCCGTTCATGACGACCAGCTTGTGCAATGCCCCAACCCCTTGCGCAACAGGCTTTGCTTTCCGGAATTTGGTGGGGCACAGAGGTTAGCATTATCAAAACGGGGAAAGTTACCGCCATGCGCCTGATCCTGACCGCCATCCTGTTCCTGTTCGGCCTGTTCAACTTGATGCTGGGCATTGGCTTTTTCGTGGATCCCGTCGGCTTGGGCACGACCTTCAACCTCGCCCCGATCGGCGTGGGCGGCATGGCGGTGCTGCGCGCCGACATGACCGCGTTCTTCCTGGTGGCTGGTGGCTGCCAGCTGTGGGGCGGCTGGAAGCGCAATGGTGACCTGCTGCTGGTTCCGGCGCTGCTGTTCGGCATTGCCTGCACCGGCCGTGCCGTCAGCGCGGCGCTGGATGGCAGCTATCCCGGCTTTGCCACGCCAATGGTGGTGGAAGCCGTGCAGGTGATCCTGGCCATCGCCGCCTGGCGGGTTCTGCCGCACCACCGGATCAGCGAAATCGCCGGCTAAGCGCGGACCCAGAACACCGCGCCCATCGCCAGATAGGCCGCGATGAACGCCAGGCTGTCGACCACAGTCTGGCGGCGCGGCGCGTCATCGCGCAGCTGGGTCAGCCACAGGGCCGGTAGTACAAAGGCGATCGCCAGCCCGCCGGACTGCATGAAGAATAGCTGCGGTTTGGCGGCCAGCTTGTCCGGCCCGATCCGGGCGAGTGCATGGCCGAGCATAGCCGCAGGAACGATGCTCAGCACCGCGCCGGTTACGATCCAGCCAGTTCTGCGCACGCCCGGAGCCTTGCGAAACGCAAGTGCGAGGACGGCAAAGGCAGCCAGGGCGGACAGGGCAACGCCAGCCCAGTCTATCGTTCCCATTGCGTCACTCCCATTCAAAGCGGGCCATATGACCCAGCGGGGCAGCCATCCAATCCTGCGCGAATTGGATGATTTGCGCCCTGATCGCCGCAACCTGCGCCCGATCAAGGGCCGGCAGCGGCACGTGCGAAGCCGTGCAGGCAACTTCTGCCATGGCGATCAGGTCTTCCACCGCGCCGCTGCTGCCGCTCCACTGGTCGGCTTCGAAGCATTCGACGATCCGCTCGGCCTGAAGCAATTCGACAATCGCGGCGTCAGGCAACGTGTTGCGCGAGGCGCTGGCGTGGCCCGCTGCCTTGGCAATTCCGGCGATCTCCTCCGGGTGGTGGCCCGAGGCGACCAGGCCCCAAAAAGCATGCTTCAAGCCCAGCGCCCGCTCAACAAACAGATGCACCGCATCATGCGGAATGAAGCCCTTTTTCGGGAAAGTGGTGTCCAACTGCCGGCCATCGGCCAGGACGATCGCGATCCGGTCTTCGCTCTGTCCCTTGGTGATCGTGATCTCCATCCGCTTTCCCTAGCACTTTCGGGCCACGCAGTGTAAGGGGCCGCCCGCATGGCACTAGAACTTCCCGACCAGAAACGTGTGGGCATGGTCAGCCTTGGCTGCCCGAAAGCGCTGGTTGATTCCGAACGGATCCTGACCCGGCTTCGCGCCGATGGCTACGCGATGAGCCCTGACTATGCCGGGGCCGACGTCGTGCTGGTCAACACTTGCGGCTTCCTGGATTCCGCCAAGGAAGAGAGCCTGGCCGCGATTGGCGAGGCAATCGCCGAAAATGGCCGGGTCATCGTGACCGGCTGCATGGGCGATGAAGCAGAGACAATCCGCGCCCGCTTCCCGCAAGTGCTCGCCGTGACCGGCGCGCACCAGTACGAAGCCGTGGTTGAGGCGGTGCATGAGGCAGCCCCACCTTCGCAGGGGCCCTTCATCGACCTGATCCCGCAGATGCCCAATGATGCGGGCGTGAAGCTGACGCCGCGTCACTATAGTTATCTCAAGATTTCAGAGGGCTGCAATCATGCCTGCGCCTTCTGCATCATCCCGCAGCTGCGCGGCAAGCTGGCCAGCCGGCGGGTCGATGCCGTGCTGCGCGAGGCGGAAAAGCTGGTCGCGGCGGGCACCAAGGAACTGCTGGTGATCAGCCAGGATACCTCGGCCTATGGGGTGGATATCCGCCACGAGGAACGCGTCTGGAAAGACCGCCAGGTCCGCGCCCACATGACTGACCTGGCCCGTGAGCTGGGCCAGCTGCGCACCGCCGACGGGCAGGCCCCGTGGGTGCGGCTGCACTATGTCTATCCCTATCCGCACGTCGATGCGGTGATCCCGCTGATGGCCGAAGGCTTGCTGACGCCCTATCTGGACATTCCGTTCCAGCACGCCAGCCCCTCTGTGCTGAAGGCGATGAAACGCCCCGCCAACGAGGCCAAGGTGCTGGAGCGCCTGAAGAACTGGCGCGAGATTTGCCCTGATATCGCCGTGCGATCGTCCTTCGTGGTCGGTTTCCCCGGAGAGACCGAGGCCGATTTCCAGTATTTGCTGGATTGGCTGGATGAAGCCCAGCTCGACCGGGTGGGCGCCTTCCGCTTTGAACCTGTCGCGGGTGCCGCCGCCAATGATCTGCCCGGCGCCGTGCCGGAAGCGGTGAAGGAAGAGCGGTACGCCCGGATCATGGAAAAGACCGCCGCGATCAGCGCGGCCAAGCTCCAGGCCAAGATCGGCCGGACCCTGCCGGTAATCATCGATGTTGTTGGTGAGCCCGACGAAGACGGCGATGTCGGCGCAACCGGCCGATCACAGGCCGATGCGCCCGAGATCGATGGCGCAGTCCACCTGCGCAACGTGCCCGGCAGCCTTCAGCCTGGCGATATCATCGCGGTGACGATCGAAGATGCCGATGAGCACGATCTGTTTGGGGCAATCGCTTAGATCGTAGCGAGTGCTGCAATCGGAGCAGGCGCTGCTGCGCCGCTCGATCAGATAGCCTGGAGGTTGCCGGCAAGGCGGAGAAGCTGGATTCGCCGGTCCTGGGTTGACGTTTCGCGCACAAGCGTGCCGCGGCTGATCAGGCGATCGATCATGTTGTAAAAGCCGCGATAGGACAGATCGGATTCGATCATCGCCCGCTTGATCGGCATCGGCCCTTCCGAAATCAGCAGGAGCACCAGGCGCGCCTCCGCTGTCAGTGCGCGCAAACCGGTTTGCTTCATCAGATCCTGTTCAAGATCGAGAAGCGCCCTGGCTTTGTCGACAGTCATGACACCATCTCCAAGCGCAATCACCTGGCCCAAGCTGGATTGCAGTACGGCGTTTCGCTGTGCTGCAGCCGGGAGAGGCGATCCTGACCAGACTACCCGAATCGGCGTCTGGCCGTGTTGGTCTTGCTCAAAGAAAAGGGGCCGACATCAAAGATGCCGGCCCCCGATCTTGGTTTGTCGTGGGGCTTAGAAGCCGATCACGACGCCGACGCGGCCGCCGAGCTTACCGCCCGAGCTGACACCACCGCCAACAGCGCCGGTCACGTAGACCTTTTCGCTAACCTTGGCAGCAGCGTTGATCGCGATGGCCGACGAACCCTGGTAGAAGCCAACGTTACCCGAGAGGGTGAAGTTGCTGTCCGGAAGGATCGTGGCACCGCCAAGGGCGATCGCGGTGGCAACACCGTTGTTGATCTGGGTCTGCAGAGCCTTGTCGCCAGCGATACGAGCGTTCGTTTCGTTGGTCAGGTCGGTGCGGAGCGCAGCGTCAGCAGCGGTACGGGCAGCCACTTCGGTGGCCAGACCGGTGCTCAGCGAAGCAACCTGCGAAGCGCGGGTGCTGACTTCGGTGGCGAGGCCAGTGCTCAGAACGGCGATGTTCGAGTTGGCGGTCGACAGACCGGTGTTCAGAACCGCGATGCTCGAGGTGTTGCTGGCGATTGCAGCAGTGTTGGCAACGACGCGGGTGTCGAGGTCGGTCAGAGCGCCGACAACCTGGCCTTCAAAGGTCAGACCCGGGGTTGCAGTCGCAGCATCCAGTTCCTTCGCCGCGCTGGCGATGTAGGTGTTGGTGCTGGCAGCGCCGGTGCTCAGCAGAGCAGTCGTGGTGCCGATGGCCGAAACCAGGGTGCTGGTGGTCCCAACGACCTTGGTCGCCGAGGTGACGGTCGAGGTGGCCGACAGGCTGGTGCTGGTGGCAGCAGCAAGCGAGGCAGCACCGGTCGAGGTCAGAGCAGCGGTCAGCGCGGTGTTCGAAGCCAGCGAGGTCGACAGGACGGTGCTGGTCGACGACAGGGTGCTGGCGTTCGAGCTCAGGACGGTGCTGGTCGACAGAACGGTGGTCGCCTGGGCGTTCACGATGGTCTGTGCAGTCACAACGTCAGCGTTGGCGGTCGAAGCGACGGTCGAGACCGACGACTTGGTGGCCAGGGCCGAGGTGTTGGTGCTGGTGGCGGTCGACAGAGCGGTCGAGGCCGAAGCGATCGTCGTGGCGTTGCCGGTCAGCAGCGCCGAGTTGTAGGTGCTGGTGGCGGTCGACAGAGCGGTCGAAGTCGAGGTGGCCGACGACGTTGCGGTCGAGAGAGCGGTCGAAGCCGAGGCGGCGGTCGAGGTCGCGGTCGAGAGCGTCGTGGTCGCGACGGTCAGCGTGCTGGTCTGCGACGAGAGCTGGGTCGACAGAGCGGTCGAGGTCGAGGTCAGGCTAACGATCGAGGTCTGCAGCGAGACTTCGGTGGCGGTCAGCGTTGCGTTCAGGACCGACGAAACGGCAGCAGCCGAAGCGGCGGTCGAGGTCGCGGTGCTCAGAACGGCGACAGCCGAAGTGGCCGACGAAGTTGCCGACGACAAAGCGGTCGAGGTGCTGGCAGTGCTGTACTGGCCGTCAAGCCCACCGATGGCGGCGTGAGCGGCAGTAGCGCCCAGCGCAGCGGCAACTACCGAAGTAGTGCACGATGCGAGCAAAAGCTTTTGAGAGTTGTTCTTGGTCATACTTGTACCCTTATTCCCTTTAGTCCCGTAGGCCCCATGAGATCATCGCAGCATCTTCGTGCCGAAACGCCCCCCTCAGCCTAATTGCCGAGCACGCGTTGCGCTGCCCGATGAGCGCCATTCCGGAATATGCGTGGAATCGAAAAGATAAAAGCAGAACAGTGTGTATAAGATGCATACGTTTATCGGTTCCATCTAAGTTGTGGCTCAGATTTGTGCGATATCGTCAATGCGATGCCGTAGAAATGGATGCGTTAATACCTATAATAAAATGGAGACATAAATGGGGGGTAAAATTTTCGCGTAAAGTACTTTGCGCGCGAACCCCAATCTCTATGTAGATATCGTTTCAGGCTACAGCTGCGCGGGATTTAAGCGGCTGACGGTAAGAAGGCGGCGATCCGGGGCGTACTGCGCCCTGCGCCGGGGATCGGGACGGAGTTAGAGTGTAGTGCGCATCGGCCTTTCGCTGCTCACCCATGAGGGGCAGAATATCTGGAATAATGGCATCGGCCAGAACGTGTATCACCTCGCCTGTGCGCTTGAGGCGGTGCCGTTCGTCGAGAAGGTTATTCTGGTGAATACCGGAGACCAGCAAGCCGCTCCCGCCGGGACGTTCGCTACCGGTGAACAATTCGACCTGGTGCCCCTTAACGATTGCGCCGACATCATCGACGTAATGTTCGAGGTGTCGGGCGGGATCAATGTGGAGTGGCTCAGCCGGTTCCGCGCGCGCGGCGGAAAGGTGGTGTCCTACGTCTGTGGCCAGCCCTATCACGCGCTGGTTGAACCCACGATCTTCAACAAGCCGGCCTATTTCAGCGATCCACAACGCTGCGACGAGGTCTGGGTCCTGCCAAAGGATCGCCCGTTCATTCCGATGCTGCGCGCGATGCACGAGCGGCCGGTCTATGAAGTGCCTTATCTCTGGTCGCCGATCTTCCTCGATCAATCGGCGCAGGAACTTAAAGACAGCCACGGGTTCGAATTTGGCTACAAGCCCGGTTCGCTGGCCAAGGCTGCGCCGGCAACGTTTGAACCCAACATTTCGCCGATCAAGACGGGTACGATCCCCTTCATGATCTGCGAGGCGGCCTATGCCGAGATGCCCGACCGGATCGAGAAGGTGATGTACATGAACGGCCATCACATGGCCGCGCAGCGAACCTTCGTCCACCTGGTTGAGCAATTCAAGCTCTATGCAGATGGCAAGCTGACCATCGCCGCGCGGGATTTCTTTGCGCATGTCATGGCAGTTTCGGCCAACATGGTGGTCAGCCACCAGCTGGAATGCACCCAGAACTATGTCTATCTGGATGCCTTGCACGGCAACTATCCGCTGATCCACAACTCGCCGCTGTTTTCGGATGTCGGATACTATTATCCGGATAATGACATCGGCGCGGGGCTTGAGCAGTTCCGCCTGGCGCTGAACGAGCACGATGCGAACCTTGAATTCAATCGCGTGCGCAATGCCCGCAAGATCGAGGAATCGAACCCGGTCAGCCGGGCCAACCGCGATGCCCACGCGCGTCGCCTAGTCAGCCTGATGAATTCGAAGGCGAAAATCTGATGAGCCGCCAGAACAAGTCCGCCAACCCGGCCGCAAAGCGCACGACCGACCTGAAGGTTGGCGTCACGATCTTCCTGCGTGATGGCATCCAGACACTATGGGACAACGGCATCTTCCAGAACGCCGGTTTCCTGCTGATGCTGCTCAAAGAATCGCGCATGTTCAGCAAGACCTTCCTGGTCAACGGCGGCCCCGGCATGCCCGAAAATTCGAAGGAATTCCTGTCGAATTCGCCAGTGCCGGTGCTCACCATGGACGAGGCCATGAACGAGCTGGATGTCATCATCGAGCTTAGCGCACAGCTGAACCCGGACTGGGCCCGCGACTTCAAGTCGCGCGGCGGCACCGTAATCGGCATGCGCGTGGCGAGCGACTTTGTGATCGATTCAGAGCGCATGGCCTATCTGATGGAACCGGGCATGCTGTTCTCGAAGATCCCTTATGACGAGATCTGGACGCTGCCGGCCTTCGAAAAGACCTGCGCCAGCTATTACCAGTTCGGCTATTCCACCCCGGTCCATGTCATGCAGCATCTGTGGAGCCCGATGCTGGTGGATCGCTCGGCCAAGGAAATCGGCAAGCCATTTGCCTACCGCCCAGGTGCCAAGCGGTGGCGGCTGGCCATTCTGGAGCCGAACATCTGTTCGGTGAAGACCAGCCACTTACCGATGCTGCTGTGCGATGTTGCCTATCGGCAGGATCCCAACGCGATCCAGCATGTCTACGTGTTCAATGCGCTGGCCTTGAAAGACCATGCCACCTTCATCGGCTATGCCCGCAGCCTGAAGACCGTCCAGCATGGCCTGTGTACGTTCGAAGGGCGCCTGCCGGTCTTCCAGATCATGACCGAGCTGGCCGAAGCCGTAGTTTCGCACCACTGGGAAAACGGCCAGAACTACGTCTATTACGAGGCGCTGCACGGCGGGTTCCCGCTGATCCACAATTCGGATTTCCTGGGCAGCTGCGGCTATCGGTATGACAATTACGATCCGGAGGACGGCGGGATGGCGCTGCTGCGCGCCAAGGCCGAGCATGATCACAATCTGGAAGCCTACCGCGCCGAGGCGCGGACGTTCCTGACCACGCTGGACCCACTGAACCCGGTCAACATCCGCAACTATGAAAACGCAATCATGCGCGCGATGGGAGTGTCACAGTGAGCCAAGCCATGAAGTGCAGTAGCAGCCTGGCCACCTTGGCAATTGCAGCCTTGACTGCCGCGGCGCCCGTTTACGCGCAAGGTCAATCGCCCTCGCGTGCTGCGCCTCGCCCGGCAGCACCCGTTGTTGCTGCACCGCGCCCGGCAGCGCCGGCTCCGGCTGCTCAGGCACCTGCGGCCCCTTCCGGCGCCGGCGATGTGGCTCGTTCCGCCTTCATCCAGTCTATGGATGCAGAGTATCGCAAGAAAGATCTCGACGGTGACGGCAAGGTCACCCGCGCCGAGGTTGAACAGTTTGAGCGCAACGCGGTGCTCGCCAAGGCCGAGGCGCAGAACCGCGCCCTGTTCGCTTCGCTTGATGCAGACCGCAACGGCGTGATCTCACCCGGCGAATTCGCAGCCCTGGTCCGCAATGTTCCCATGCCCGATGTAAGCGCCCAGATGCAGCGGTTTGATACCAACCGCGATCAGGTGATCAGCCTGGTCGAATACCGCACCGCAACGCTCATCAATTTCGACCGGCTTGATGCCGACAAGGACGGAATCGTCACCGAACGCGAGCTGGCTGCCAGCAACGCAGCCCCCAGCGCGCCGCCGGGCCGATAATCAGGAACCCATCAACCCCCAGACAACCGACCCAGATTGGCGATGAATACCACCTACACGATCGTCGAAAATGCAAAGCACGGCCGTTTTCTAGTCAACCCCAACGACACCTACGTTGGTCGCAGCATCATTACCTATGGCGAATGGGGTGAGGCTGAAGTGCGGCTGTTTCAGAAGCTGCTGCGCCCGGGCGATGCGGTGATCGAAGCCGGTTCCAATATCGGCTCGCACACAGTCCCGCTGTCCCGGATCGTTGGCCCGACCGGCCGCCTGATCGCCTTCGAACCGCAGCGCTTCATCTATCAGCTGCTCTGCGCGAATATTGCGCTCAACGATTGCTGGAACGTGGAATCGTGGCAGGCCGCTGTCGGTTCCGAGACCGGGCAGATCCTGGTCGACAGGATTGCGCCTTGGGCTGAATGCAATTTCGGCGGGGTTCAGCTGAATTCGGGATATGCCCATTCGCTGGGCCACGATCAGGTCACGCTTATTCACATCGACGCGCTCGGGCTGGAGCAACTCGATTTCCTCAAGGCCGATGTCGAGGGCTTTGAACGGCACGTGATCGAGGGCGCGCGCGAGACGATCGCGCGCTGCCGACCGGCAATCTACCTTGAGCATAACGCGCTTGAGGATTGGACCGTGCCCGACCTGCTGAACAGCATGGGCTATGATTGCTATTGGTACATCACGAAGTTGTATGACCCCCACAATCATCGCCAGCACCCAACCGACATCTGGTCTGGTGACGGCCCGACGCTCAGCAGCATCGACCTGGTGGCATTGCCCCATGGCGGCCGCTGGAAGATCGGCGGACTTCAACCGATATCGCGCGCGCAGCCGATTTCCTTCCAATCCCTGCCGATCGACCCGGACAATTACACCGCACTGCCAATCGTGGAACGCGCCTGATTGCTGATCGCCCAAAGATCACAGTTGCAGGGATGATTGTTGCATTCGTATTTTCTGCTATCATTCCCAGAAATAACACGCGTTAATACTATTTTCCGAGAACTTGTCGGCGCATAATTTTACTTTTTGGTCTTTTTTTCTCGACCTCATTTTGAGATGTAATGATTGGCGGAAACGGGGCCAATCGAAATGATTTTGACAGTAGTAAACAAGCTTCGCGAACTCGAAGGCACAACCGGAATCCGGTTGGTCACGACCGAGCTCGAAATCATCAGCGTGCTTTATCATGAAGGCCCGGTCAGCGTGCAGGCGCTAATGGGCAAGGTCCGCGCATCGCCGTCTGGCTTCCACCTGATCAAGAAGTGCATGCAGGACACCGGCCTGATTGTCGGTTGCCGCTCTGAACAGGATGCGCGGGTCAAGTTGCTCGACCTGTCCACCGAACTGCGAGAGAACCTGTCGGCTGTTTACAGCGACCGGATGGCATCAGCAGCGCAGCAGCCGGACCGCAGCGGAGCCGATGCGCGAGAGACAAAGCTGTCAGCCCCCGAATTCGTCTGAGTCCTGTACAGCCGCGCTCGCAGCCAGTCAGGATTTGGCGATGCCGCCCGGAAATCAGGCCCGGAGCAGCGACCTAACACCCTAGTATATAAATATATTTTGGGCTTTTTATCTCGACCTCATTTTGAGATTCGTTGACCCAGGTTAACGGGGTCGGCCAGAATGATTTCGACGTTAGTGAAAAAGCTTCGCGAGATGGAAGATACGACCGGCGTCCGGCTGGTTTCTACCGAACTCGAAATCATCAGCGTGCTTTACCATGAAGGTCCGGTCAGCGTGCAGACGCTGATGGGCAAGGTGCGCGCATCATCATCCGGATTTCACCTGATCAAGAAGTCGATGCAGGATACCGGCCTGATCGCCGGGGTCCGTTCCAACCTCGATGCGCGGGTCAAGCTGCTGGATCTGGCACCAGCCCTGCGGGAAAACCTGGCAGCGATCCAGGGCGACAAGGCACTGCATACCGCGGTGCCGGATGGACTTGGCCGGACCAGATCACGCTCGGTCGAACCCTCGGCTTCCCAACACGCCTGACCAGGGGCTTGCCCCAGTTCCGCTCAGAACATTCGGGTCAGGGTATAGAACAGCGCGCCCACGGCTGCACTGGCGGGTATGGTGATGAACCAGGCCATCACCACCCGCGTTGCCACGCCCCAGCGCACCGCGCTGGCCTTGCGCGCAGCGCCAGTGCCGATCACCGAACCCGTAATGGCGTGCGTGGTCGAAACCGGAATGCCCATGGCGCTGGCCCCGAACACCACGATCGAACCCGCCGTACTTGCGCAGAACCCGGTGTGATGGTTGAGCTTGGTCAGCTTGGTGCCCATCGTCTTGATGATCTTCCAGCCGCCCGACAGGGTCCCCAGCGAGATCGCCAGATAGCAGGCGATTGCCACCCAATCCGGCACCTGCAGTTCATCCGCCGCAGTGTTGCCGAAATAGCCAGAGGTATAGAGCAACAGGGTAATGATCCCCATCGTCTTCTGGGCATCGTTGCCGCCGTGGCTGATCGAATAGGCGGCGCTGGAAAACAGGTGCAGTGTCTTGAACACACCCTCGGCCCGGCGCGGCTGAAAGCCCTTGAACAGCCACGACGTGATCAGCACCATCAGCATTGCGATGGCAAAGCCGATGATCGGCGAAAGGAAGATCGCCATGATCGTCTTCAAGGTGCCCGAGCTTTGCACGGTCCCCAGACCGCTGTGGGCAATCGCCGCCCCCAGCAGACCGCCAATCAGGGCGTGGCTTGAAGAGGAAGGGATGCCGCGCAGCCAGGTGGCGATGTTCCAGAATATCGCCCCCATCAGCGCGCCGAAGATAACCGCCGGAGTGGCATCGTCAGCGCTGATGATCCCCTTGGCGATGGTCTTAGCCACGCCGTGGCCGACCAGCCAGTAAGCCGCAAAATTGCCCGCAGCAGCAAAGACCACGGCCATGACCGGGCTGAGCAACCGGGTTGAGACGACTGTCGCGATCGAATTGGCCGCATCGTGCAGGCCGTTGAGAAAATCAAAGGCCAGGGCCAGGACGATCAGTCCAACCAGCAGCGGAAAGGCCAGCTCATGCATGGCGCAGGGTCCTTGTCCGGGCCTTAGCCGTGGTCGATGACGAGACTGTCAATCTCGTTCGCGACGTCCTCAAAGGCGTCGGCCACCCGTTCGAGATGCTTGTAAATCTCGCGACTGACCATGAAGGCCAGCGGGTCGCTCTTGACCTTCTGCGCCTGGAAAGCGGCGCGCATGCCGGCATCGTGCAAGCCATCGACCTGCCCTTCAAGCTGGACGATCCGCGCGGTCAGTTCATGCAGGCGGCGCCCCTGGCGCTCAACATCGCGCAGCAACGGCAGGGCTTCGCAGATCAGCTTGCAGGCATCCAGCACGACCCGGGAAATGTCCTGCATCTGCTGGTCGTAAGTCGTTACTTCCAGCAATTCGATCGCGCTGGCGGTAGCGTTCATTTCATCGATGGTATCGTCCATCGCCCCGATCAGCGCGGTGATCGCGCCGCGATCGAAGGGCGTCAGGAAGGTGTGGCGCACCTCGTGCAGCACTTCGCGGATCACTTCGTCGGCGGCGTGCTCCTGATCGCGGATGACGCGCAGCAACTGCACGCGGTCACCCTCGCCGGCTGTCAGGCTGACAAGCGCCTGGGCGGCACCGACCATCGACGCGCCGTGGCGCTCAAAAAGAACGAAAAAATCGCCCGACTTGGGCAACAGACGCTGAAACCAGCCAAACATTTGTGCGAATCCCCCGATCCGATTGTGACCGCCCTATGACAGGCAAGTGACAGCAGCGACAGCAGCAATTGGTTTCCCCGCGCCCGCTGTCCACAGCCAGCGCAGGCTCAAAGCCAGTCAATCTGCCGGAATCGCAACCATAAACCGCCACATATCAAACCGATAACCGCCAGAACCGCCGGATAGCCCCACGGCTGGCGCAGTTCCGGCATGTAATCGAAGTTCATCCCGTAGATCCCGGCGATCGCAGTCGGGACCGCCAGGATTGCTGCCCAGGCCGCAAGCTGGCGGGTCATCGTGCCCTGGCGATGCTGTTCGAGCAGGCTGGCCGTTTCAACAACCGAGGCAAGCGTTTCGTTCAACCCGGCAATCCGCCGCATGGTGCGGCGCATGTGATCCAGCACATCGCGGTACCAGACCCGCGCACCGGCATCGATCACCGGCAGTTCAATTGCCGAAAGCCGTTCGCACACCTCTTCCATCGGCCCGACAATCCGCACGAAGCGGCGCAGCTGGCGGCGCAGGCGGAAAATGCGCCGGATCGTGGAGGGTTCCGGGAAGGCGTCAATCGCGCGCTCCTCGATCGACTGGACCGACTCCTCAAGCTTTTCCATCAAGGGATGATAGCCATCGACCACGAAATCGAGGATCGCGTGGGCAACATAGTCCGGCCCTTCGATCAGATGCTCGGCCGCGGCCTCCAGCCGGCTGCGGACCAAGCTGTGGTCGCGCTCTGAGCCGAACCGGACGGTGACGATGAAATCGCGGCCCAGGAACAGCGCAGTCTGGCCATAGGCGATCTTGTCACCCTCTTCGATCGCGGCGGTGCGGGCCACGATGAACAGTTGCTGCCCATAGGCATCGACCTTGGGCATCTGCATCGGGTTCAGCGCGTCTTCAACCGCCAGGGGGTGCAGGCCAAACTGGGCCTGCAACAGCGCCATCTCGGCCGGAGATGGGGCATGGAGGCCGATCCAGTCAAAGGTACCGGGGGGCAGTTCGCCCCGCGGCTTCCCATCAAGGGGCAGTTCGCCATCGGTAACCCGGCCGGCGACGTATCGGCGCGATGCAATGATCATCGCCAAACCCTGCCAAAGCCCGGTGGCCCTGGCAATGCGCCTTTCGGGCTGGTGACGCCCGGCTTAGCGCCGGACGGTCTGCTTGCCGCGGTTTTCGATCGTGACGAAGGCGTACTGGTAAAGCTGGGCCTCGCTCAGGATAAGCTCTGCCTTGGCCCCGCCCAGTGCGCTGCCGCCAACCATCTGGACGATCCGCAGGCTCAGCTGGCTGCCACGCTCGTGCGGCATGACCAGGGCGTAAAACTTGAGCTCCTTGTCAGTCGACGTGCCTTTGTCCCCGGTGGGGCCGCGCTGGCCGCTGATCTGCCCCGTGGCGCGATCGATCACGTCCATCCGGTAGCCCGCTTCGCGGAACACGGCGACGGCATTGTCAAAGGTCGCCTCGATCGGCTGATCATAGGCATAGCGCTGATAGGTGTTATCCAGACCAAAGACGCTGCGGTCAGGCTGGATAGCCGCGCCGCCCCCACAGGAAGCCAGCGGCAGGGCCAGGGCTGCAGCGATGGCGAGGCGATAGTTGATTGACATGATTTTGTTCACCCCGGGATTACAACATCCCCTCAGGCCTGCCTTGATTTGGCGGCCTGGCAACTAAATGCCATTGCCGCCACTTCGACAAAAAGAGCAAAACATGGCATGAAAATACCGTAGGCGAAAAAACCAGCGTCACGGGTGCCATGCTGTTCGTAGTGGGCATGGGGCGGCATTTACGGCGGCCCGCCAATCGCGCATGATGCTGGCAATCGCGCTTTGCTTGGGTTAAGCGGGCGGTTAATACTGACAAACATGTCAATTGCTGGTGGGAGACCGGACTTATGAACGCGATGGCCCCGGTTGAGGAAGTGCTTGATTTTCTGATCATCGGTGCCGGTATTTCCGGCATCGGCATGGCCGTGCACCTGACCAAGGATTGCCCGGACAAAACCTATGCGATTCTGGATCGGCGCGACCAGCTGGGCGGCACCTGGGACCTGTTCCGCTATCCCGGTATCCGTTCCGACAGTGACATGCACACCCTGGGCTTTGCCTTCGCGCCGTGGAAGCATGAGCGTTCGATCGCCGATGGTCCCTCGATCCTCGAATATCTTGGCGAAATCAGCGATGAATACGGCCTGCGCCCCAACATGCGCTTTGGCCTGAAGGTGGTCAGCGCCGATTGGGATAGCGAAACCGCCCGCTGGACCGTGGTTACCGAGGGCAAGGATGGCAAGCAGGGCCGCGTGCTGACCCGCTTCCTGTACCTGGGCGCTGGCTATTACGATTATGACGATCCCTATGATGCGAACTTCCCGGGGCGGAAGGATTTCAAGGGCCAGGTAATCCACCCGCAGTTCTGGCCACAGGATCTGGATTACACCGGCAAGAAGGTTGTCGTGATCGGATCGGGGGCCACTGCTGTCACGATCGTGCCGTCCATGGCCAATTCGGGCGCGGCGCATGTCACGATGCTTCAGCGCACGCCGACCTGGATGGTGAGCCGCCCGGCCAAGGACCGCTTTGCCAACACCCTGCGCAAGTTCCTGCCGGAAAAGGTGGCCTATGCCATCACCCGCGCCAAGAACATCTTCTTCCAGGACCTGGTGTTCAAGCGTGCGCGGACCGCACCGGAAAAGGTCAAGGAATTCCTCGAAAAGCAGCTGCAGGAAAACCTGGGGCCCAATTACAACAAGGCCGATTTCACCCCGCCCTATAACCCGTGGGAACAGCGCCTGTGCCTGGTGCCCGACGCCGATTTCTTCGAAGCGATCAAGGCCGGCAAGGCCAGCGTGGTGACCGACCAGATCGAAAAGTTCGACAAGACGGGCATCACGCTCAAATCGGGCGAACACCTTGATGCCGATATCATCGTCACGGCAACCGGGCTGAAGCTGGCAGTTGCCGGCAAGATCGCGGTTTCGGTCGACGGCGCCCCGGTCGATTTCTCGAAGCGCTTCTATTACCGCAACTGCATGTTCTCGAACGTGCCGAACCTGGCGGCCGTGTTCGGCTATCTCAATGCCAGCTGGACCCTGCGGGTGGACATCATCGGTGATTACCTGACCCGCCTGCTCAAGCAGATGGATGCGATCCACGCCCAGGCTGCCGTCCCGGTCATGCCCGAAGGCCAGGAGCCGGAAGAAGACGATATCTTCGACTTCTCGTCCGGCTATATCCAGCGCGGCAAGCATATGATGCCGCGCAACGCGGCCAGCCTGCCGTGGCGGCTCAACCAGGATTACCGCAAGGACAAGCAGGACATGCGCCAGGCCCCGCTCGATGACGGCGTGCTGCAATTTCGCCGGGTGCGCCAGCCGGTTGACGCCTGAACCGGGCAGGCCGACCAAAGCCCTGATTGCGCGGCGGGCGGCTTTCGCCTAACCCGCCTACATGGCTGAAACTTCGCGCACCTGGACCGCCGCTCTGCTTGTGATCGGCGATGAAATTCTTTCTGGGCGAACCCAGGACAAGAACGTGGCGCAAGTCGCCGCATGGCTCAACGTGCAGGGCATCCGGCTGAAGGAAGTCCGCGTGGTTGCCGATGACGAGGACGCGATCGTCGAGGCGGTCAACATCCTGCGCGCCCGCAACGATTACCTGTTTACCACCGGCGGGATCGGCCCCACGCATGACGATATCACCGTCGATGCGATTGCCGCCGCGCTGGGCGTGGAAGTGGTGATCCATCCCGATGCCCGTGCAATCCTGGAACGCTATTACGAAACCCGCGGCGGCCTTAACGACGCCCGCCTGCGCATGGCCCGTGTCCCGGCCGGGGCAGACCTGATCCCCAACCGGATGTCGGGCGCGCCGGGGATCAAGATCGCCAACATCTTCATCATGGCCGGGGTCCCCTCGATCACCGCCGGCATGCTCGATGCCCTGACCGGCACGCTGGAAGGCGGCCTGCCGGTCCTTTCGACCACGGTCGGCTGCTGGGTGCCGGAGAGCGAAATTGCCGACCTGCTCCGTCAGACCGAGAAGGACCATGAAGGCGTGGCCATCGGCTCCTACCCCTTCTTCCGCGAAGGGCGGGTTGGCGCAAACTTTGTGATCCGCAGCACCGATGCGGCCCTGCTTGAAACCTGCGCAGCCGCCCTTGCCGTGGGTCTCGCTGCGACCGGCCGCGAGGCCGTGCCCGGCGGAATCTGACTAGCGTGAACCGCATCCTGCCTTCAGCAGCCCTCGCCGGGCTGACGGCCTGTGCGATCCAGCCGGCCGCCCCGGTGGATGGGCTGGAGCGAATGCTGGCCAGCCATGACAGCGCCACTGCCGCCTTGGAACAATGGTGCCAACAGCAAGGCTTAGCCAATCCTGCGAAAGTGGTGGCCGAGCAGGCGGCGGGACAGCTGGTTGCCGAACCAGCCGACCTTCGCGCCCTCCTGGGCGTGCCACGCGATGAGCAACTGGGCAGCCGTCATGTTCGCCTGACTTGTGGCAGTCGCCTGCTAAGCCGGGCACAAAACTGGTATGTCCCTGCACGGCTTACACCGGAAATGAACGATGAACTCAGCCGCACCACCACCCCGTTCGGCAAGGTGGCGGCCCCGCTGGGTTTCCGACGCGAACTGATCGAATCCCGCCGTGGACCCGGCCCAGACTGTCCGCAGGACACAGTCCTGTTCCAACGCGCGGTCCTGCGCCTTCCAGATGGCAGTCCGCTGGCCCACGTGTTGGAATGCTACGCGGTCAGCGCGGTGGCGCAGGCTTCACGTTAACTTAACCACGGCTCTTAACCCCAAATTGAGACACGCCCGAAGGTGGCGTTGAACGGTCTCGCCGGAGTGATAGCGAAGATTCACGCAGGGTCGCGCCTGTTTGAACCGAGCTAGGAGCCCGACCGTGGCCATCAATTTTGCCCGCAATTCCGGTATGGCTGAACGGCGCCGCGCGGTCCGCGCGCCCCTGGGTATCGACGCCCTGATCCGTGAGCGCGGCCGATCGGCGCTCGATATCCGGGTTCTGACCTTTTCCGCCTTTGGCTGCCAACTGGCTGGCTATATCCCGGCATCTCGGGAGGGACAGGCCTGGCTCAAGCTGCCCGGACTGGAAAGCCGTGCAGTCACCGTCATCTGGACCGGCGACGCGACCGTGGGCGTCGAATTCGAACAGCCACTCCATCCCAGCGTCGCCGCGCGCTATCTGCCCGCGCCCGGCAGCCATGCCGCCAGCTTTGGCGCGGCGGCTCCTGCCGCGCAGGACCAGCTACTTTCACGCCGCGAGCAGATCATGGCCGGAGTGGTGGCGTCAGAGCTGTCACCGCTCCAGCGCCGCAAGAAGCCGAGTGGACTGGGCATGCTGGGCAAGATTACCCGGGCAAGGGTTCGCAGTGCCGATCATCGCGGTGAGCTGCGGCATGGCAACAACCCGGAACACGGGCCAAGTCAGGTCCATATCGATGGCTTGGCCGGATCGGTCCGCAATGTTTCGCCCAGCGGCCTGCGCGCATTCATGCCGCAGGTGCTGGAACGGAACATTGGCGAGAAGGTGCAGGTCGCGTTTGAAGGGTTCGAGCCGATCAAGGGCCGGATCGTCTGGATGAACCAGACCGAACTCGGGATCAGCCTGCCGCCCAACACGATCGAATTGTTCGACGCGGGCTAGGCCGTACCAACCCCGCCCCCGGCCCTGCTGCCGGCACTAATCGCGTCCATGCAATGCAAAAGGGCCGGGAAGGTTTCCCTTCCCGGCCCCTTGCTATTTCAGGCCTGGCCCTGGCTTAGGCGCCGTTGACCTGCGACACGTCGAGCTTCAGGCCCGGACCCATCGACGACGACAGGCCGGCCTTGCGCAGGTACTTGCCCTTGGCGCCCGACGGCTTGGCCTTGACCACAGCATCGACGAAAGCTTCGAAGTTGGCCTTCAGCGCATCATCGCTGAAGCTCATCTTGCCGATGCCGCCGTGGATGATCCCGGCCTTTTCGACGCGGAATTCGATCTGGCCGCCCTTGGCAGCCTTGACCGCTTCGGCAACGTTCGGGGTGACGGTACCCAGCTTCGGGTTCGGCATCAGGCCCTTCGGACCCAGCACCTTGCCGAGGCGGCCGACCAGACCCATCAGGTCCGGCGTGGCGATCACGCGGCCATAGTCGAGGTTGCCGTTCTGCATGTCTTCCAGCAGGTCTTCGGCGCCAACCTTGTCGGCACCGGCAGCCAGAGCGGCTTCAGCCTTGTCACCGCGGGCGAAGACGGCAACCTTGACGTCCTTGCCGGTGCCCGAAGGCAGGGTGACCATGCCGCGGACCATCTGGTCAGCGTGGCGCGGATCGACGCCGAGGTTGAGCGAAACTTCCAGCGTTTCGTCAAACTTGGTGGTCTTCAGATCGCGCAGCAGCTTGAGCGCTTCGTCAAAGCCGTGAACAGCCTGGTTGTCGCCCAGCTTTTCGGCCAGCATCTTGGCCTTCTTGGTCTGTGCCATGTGATTAGCCCTCCACAACCTGCAGGCCCATCGCGCGAGCGGAGCCTTCAATGATCTTCGTTGCCGCTTCGATGTCGTTGGCGTTGAGATCGGCCATCTTGACCTGGGCAATCTCAGCCAGCTGCGAACGCTTGATCGTTCCGGCGGAAACCTTGCCCGGCTCCTTCGAGCCCGACTTCAGGTTGATCGCCTTCTTGATCAGGAAGGTGGCAGGCGGGGTCTTGGTGACGAACGTGAAGCTGCGATCCGCATAGACCGTAATGATGGTCGGGATCGGCATGGCCTTTTCAAGGTCCTGCGTGGCGGCGTTGAACGCCTTGCAGAATTCCATGATGTTCACGCCGCGCTGACCCAGCGCAGGGCCGATCGGCGGCGAGGGCGTGGCA
>JACCDH011798128.1_pt1 | contig 21921 bp, 23 predicted proteins | sample 7442481 | NCBI WGS metagenome assembly JACCDH01 (sample SAMN15323433, study PRJNA562643) | freshwater metagenome | isolation source: river surface water | place: USA:Blue River Watershed | collected 2017-08-15
ATTGGCCATCTTGCCGTTCTGGACGATCTGGTCGAGCAGGCTGCCGGAGCCTGCAGCGCCGGAGCCGGAAGCGGAGGATTTCGTATCTGCCATGTCAGTACCTGTGAGAGTCAGGGGGCGGAGTCGGTGTTATGTCCGGCCGTGGTTCATTCGGCGGCCGGTGCGTCGTCGGCCTTCTTGTCTTCTTTCTTGTCAGCCTCGGGCTTCTTCTCCTCGGCTACAGCGGCCGGTGCGGCTGCATCGGCGGTCGCGGCACGGATTTCCTTCAGGCCATCGGTGTTCTTGACGACATTCGCCAGCAGGCCGTCGAGGTCGTCATTGCCGTCCAGCTTGGCCAGCAAGTCGCGCAGTTCGAGGCGGGCCTGCAGCAGCTTCTGCAGGCGTGGTACCTGCTGCACGATGGCTTCCGGATGGAAGTCGGCGAACTGCTTGAAGTTCAGCTCGACCTTCAGGTTGCCATCGCCCTTCATCGTGTCCGGAACGCTCATGTCGAGGCGCGGCGCGATCTTGGCCATGATCTCGTCGAAATTGTCGCGATCGATCTCGACAAAACGGCGATCCTTCATCTTCGGTGGCGCCGACGCGGGCTTGCCCGCGAGGTCGGCCAGCACGCCGACGACCAGCGGCAGCTCGCGCTTCTCGACGGCGTCGCCGATCTCGACGTCATAAGTGATCTGGACCCGTGGCGGGCGGTTGCGGCCCATCCATTTCTGCAAGCTTTCAGCCATGGCTAGCTACCTCCGGTAAGCATCTCTGGTTGCACCAGACCTGCAGGTGCAGGTCCGCAAATTTAGTTCTTCGTGGCAATACTAATCATACTTTAGTATCAGCGCAAGCGAAAATATGTACTTCAGGAAATTTTTTTAGCGCAGCTTGTTCAGCAGCTTGTCGGCCATCACCGCCGCCAGCCGGCTTCGCATGCGGGTCAGCGACAGTCGTTCCTGCTCGACACGCGCGGCATCCTGGATCTGGTCGATCAGCCGGGTCTTGGCCTTGTCGATCGAGTGCTGCGTCATCTGCAGCTCGGCGCGCAATTGCTCGCGGCGCTCTATCTTTTCCGACAAGTCGCGCAGGGAATCGGTGATGCTGTGCCAGGGGCTGGCACCGCCATCGGCCGCGCCCTCATACAATTGGGAAAACAGCAGGTTCAGGTTGTCGCCCAGCTCGGCCAGCGTCTCTGCAGAGTGGGAATGTCCTTGCTCGGAGGAGATCGACGAGATCGCGCGATCGACCAGCAGATTGGTCTCGGCCACCCGGCGGGCGAGATCACCGAAGCCCGGCGGCAGGCGGCCGGGCAATTCATCGTCGCCGCCATCAATGTCCAGTCGCGAGCTGCTCGGTGTGCCGGCGCGCGGCGCTGCCGGCGCGGACGCGGGTCCGTGGAACGCGCGGCCGAAGGGGTTGCCCGGATTGCCGGCGCCGCCCGTATAGCCGGCCGTCCGCTCCGGGGGTGTTCCCTCGGGCGGCTCGCCTTGCCAACGGTCACTGTGCGACCCGAATGGCTGGTGCGGTGGCTGCGGCGGCTTTTGCATGGGCTCGATTGCTCCTTTGGCTACACCCTCGTATCACACTAAAGTATAATACACGGTGTATCTCCAAAGAAACATACCCATGCCAAAATTTCTTCGCGCGCAGTTCCCGGGCCTGCATCGCGGGAGGGAACAGCGTGACTGAATCCGCGGGAATGTCCCTGCTGTCCGGTGGCCACAGCTTGCTCGCCGTCGCGTGGCCATGGGTCGTTGCACTGCTGCTGGCCCTCATCGGTGCCGGGTGGTGGCAACGCCACCGACGTGGGCAGGCCTCGCGGACGCGCATCGCCGAGTTGCTGCAGGAGCTCGCGCAAAGACGCACCGAGTTGCGCGACATCGAGGCCGAGCGCTCGCGCTTTCTTGCGGCCTTCAGCCATGACCTGAAGCAGCCCATGCAGGCCATCAATCTCTATCTCGGCAGCATGGAGGCCAGCCTCGCGCAGGCACAAATGGAGGACGCCGAGCGCTTGCGTTCGACCGAGAGCCTGTTGCGGCTCAAGCAGGGTGTCGCGTACATGAACGACGTCTTCGACAGCATGCTCGATATCAGCCGGCTTGACAGCGGCACGCTCGAGGTCGGCAGCGAGCGCGTGCCGGTGGTGTCGTTCTGCGAGCGCATGCTGCAGCAGCACCGGCGCCTCGCCGATGACCTCGGGCTGCGGCTGGAACTGCGCGCCGACGGCATGGAGCCAGCGATCTTGCAGACCGACCCGCGCCTGCTGGAGCGCATCCTGCGCAACTTCATCAGCAACGCAATGCGTTACACCCGCCATGGCGGGTTGCGGCTGCGCGTCGCGGCGCGCGGCAGCTTGTGCCGCATTTCGGTCATTGATACTGGCGCAGGCATCTCGGCGACGATGCGCAAGAAGATTTTCGATGAGTTCACGCGCGGCGACGCCGCTGCGATGGCCAGTCAGGGCGTCGGGCTCGGGCTGTCGATCGCGCGCCGGCTGGCCGCGCGCATAGGCGGGCGCATCACGCTACGCAGTCATGTGGGCATCGGTTCGGTGTTCTCGATCGACCTGCCATTGTCGTCATCGCCGTTGTCCGAGTCCGAGCGCGTGGCGATGCGCGACGCGCATTTGCTGCAGCAGGTGCTGACACAAGTGGTGGTCGAGGCGCCGGCGCACACACTGATGGTCTGCATCGACAGTGATCCTGACGTGGTGCATGCCTTGCAGTTGCTGGCGCCCGGGCTGGGGGTGGAAGTGCTGGCCGCCGGTGCCAGTGGCGAGGCGATACAGCAACTGGCTGCAATGGGCCGGGTGCCCGGCCTGCTGCTGGTCGATGCGCAGTTGTCGTCCGAGCCGGCGCTGCAGGCGATCACGCGCCTGAACGATGAATTCAATGCCGAGATCCCGGTGATCCTCTGCAGCGACGAACAGACACTACCCGATATCGGTCGCCAGACCGGTTCACGCGTGACGCCGCTGCAGCGTCCCTTCAGCGCCGAGACCTTGCGTGACGCGATCAAGCGCTCGCTGTCGGCGCTGCAGTGACACGGTTGCGGCGGTCAGGCTGAATGGCGGCGCCGCCTCGGCAACGCCGGATCATGACCTCTTTATGTCAGTGATTGTTGGCCGATAGCCCCAGCTTCTGCGCAACCAGCACTGCCTGCGTCCTGCTGGCCACATGCAGCTCACGGAAAATGCCACCGACATGCGACTTGGCGGTGATCTCGGAAATGCCGAGGATGTCGGCTATCTCGCGGTTGCTCTTGCCTTCGCAGATCATCGACAGTACCTGCAGCTGCCGGTCGGTCAGCGCGATGCGGGCCAGCGATGAGCTGTCGGCCAATCCGCGTGCCGACAGCCAGGTGCCTTTGATCAGCGTGCCGTCGATCGCCTGCGCGACAATCATCACGGTATCCTCGATCGGCGCGGCCTTGCTGATGAAGGCCGATGCGCCGGCGCCGAAGCAGGCGCCGACCTGCAGCTCGTCATCATTGCCGGATACCGTGATTGCATGCACCGCGGGCCCCATGTCCTGCAGGCGGCGCAAGGCTTCGAGCCCGCCCATGCCGGGTAGTCCCAGGTCGACCAGCACCCACCATGGATGGTCTTTCTTCTTTTTCAGTTCGGCCTTCAGCAACGCGAGGCCGGCCTCGGCGTCGCCCGAGGTCTCCAGCCGCAGCCGGGGAAAGCGCGCGCGCAGTGCCTCGGCCAGCGCGGCACGGATCATTGGGTGATCATCAATGATCAGCAGGGAAGGTAAGGTCGTCATCGTCGCGATTGTAACGGACTCGTTGCGCTGCAATCACCGGCACACGGGCACAGCCGCTGCGCAGTGCAGGGTGATCAGTGCAGTGTGCTGAGAACCAGCATCAGCCCGGCCAGTGCCAGTGCGACCAGCAGCGCAGCGACCACCGGCGAGCCGCGCCGCTGCTCCGCAGGTGCCGGCGGCAGTTCGGTGCTGCGCAGCGTGGCCAGCACATCGAGGGAAGCGACTGGCAAATGCTCCCAGCGATCGCGCGGCAGGCCACGCTGCGCCGCCTGGCCCACGATACGGCGCGCTTGCACCGGAGCGGCCTCGAATTGCAGGAAGTGTTCAGCATCAAAGCCCATGGCCACCGCGATGCGGCGAGCACAGTCAAGTCGGTGCGCTTCATTGATGAACGCCGACGTGCCGCCTTCCTCGATGGCCTGCACCTGCGCATCGGTCAGCCCCGCCAGCATCGCCAGCACGGTTGTCGACAATTTGTGCTCGCGGCGCGCGCGCTCGATGTCCTTGCCGAGCACCATGGCTTGCGGCTTCTCGCTCATCGGCGTCCCTCCGCCGGATCGGTACAAGGTGCAGCGGCGCGCGCCTGCATCGCATCGTCGACCAGCTGCAGCTCGACCCGGTAGAACAACTTGTGGTCCGGTGCCTGCAGCTTGCTTAGCCGGACCGACAGCCCGTCGCCATTGCGCATCCTCAGCCAGCCGCGGGCTTCACTGGCAGTGGCGATGCCATTCTCGAGATGGCTGATCTCGCTGTCGCTGCCCGACAGCAGCCGCAACTTGTCCCAGAACAGGCCTGAGGACGCATAGCGGTCGACCGGATCGAGCAGACGGAACCAGCCATCGGCCATCGCCGCAATCGCGAAATGATGGTCGAGCAGGCCGGTTGCCTCATGCGGCGCATCGTCGCGCGAATCCACCAGCAGGCTGCGCAGCAGGTCATAGTCGAACGGCAGGGGCTCGAGCTGCATCAGGTGATAGCTGTGGCCGCCGCATTCGACGGCGGTCATGCGTATCTGCAGCAGCTCGGCCTGATGATCCGGGCGCTCGAACAAGGCGCGCACCTGTTGGTGACCGGTGGGCTGTACGGCGACGAACAAGTCTTCCAGGGTGCGACCCGTGGTATCCGGATAGGCCAGCAGCCGGCGCGCATCGGCATTCGCGAACAGGATGCGGCCACCGGCATCGGCGATGAGCACCTTGCCTGCCAGCTGGTAGAAGGCCTGCGTGACGACACGCAAGTCCTGCGTTGCCGCATTGGCTTGCGCGACCAGATGGTTCGACAGCCTGTCCATGGTTTCCGACCGGCGTGCAGCGAACAGCGACAACAGCGCACCGGTCAGCATCAGCTTGATTGTCAGCCATGCGATGCCGGCACCGGCCAGCAATTGCTCGATGTGCGGCATGTCGGCATTCGATGATGTGACCACGGCGGTCGTCACCGCAGAACCGGCCGTAGCCGTTCCCGCGCCCGCCTGACCCGATGCATGCAGCAAGGCCAGCGATAGCTGCACGACCGCCGCAGCGACGCACAGTAGTGCCAGTTGCGATGCCGGTCGCCGTACCGCGCGGTCGAGCCGCGCATGGCGCGCGCATTCCGCGGCGGCACCGATGAAGACCGTGCACAGCAAGGCCGCAGCCATCAGCGGCCCGGCGATGACGGCGCTGTGCCAGGACAGCCATTGCACGCCGAGCGACAGCGACAGCGACGCCGCAATCAACAATGCGACGAAGGCCTTGCCACCCGGCAGACGGTTGGCGGTGGCGGCCGCCATCGCGCCGGCGGCTAGCAGGTCGAAGGCGAAGAAGGGGGTCAGGTCGCCCGGCAGTCGCCAGACATCGGCAACCCACCAGGCCAGCGGCTGGCACAGCCCGGCGATGACGGCCAGCCAGCCAAAGCGGATGGTCGGCGTAGCCTCGGCCGGAGACTTGCGGCCAAGGTCGAGCGCGACCAGACCCGCGCTGGCGAGCAGGAAAACGAGGATGACACCGGCCGTGAATGTCATCGCGCTGACTCCCCGGGCGATGCAATGTCCTTGAAGCTGGTGGTGATGTCGGTGCTGTGGGCCTTCACGTCAGTGTCGCTTCGCGGTTCGACGGCTGCAGTGCGGGCCGTGCCATATTCGGTATCGCGCGTCGGCATGCCGGCGTCATTGGCTGGCTGCGCGCGTGCGAAAGCCGGCGCCGGCTCACCGGCCAGCTCAACGATGCCGCTGCGGGTGACGGAACGCGCCTCTGTGGGCGTCAGTACCGGTGCTTCTTGCAGCAGCGCCAGCAGCGCGGGCAATGCCGCCAACACGGTCGCAATGCCTGCTGCGGCCAGCCAGCGCCGGCCATTGCTTGCTTGCTTGTGCAGCAGGGTGGGTGGCAGCGACGTGCGCTGACGATGGCCGATTGCGCGACCGGTGGTTGCGACGTCGTCATCCGGTTCCCATCCTCGTCGCCAACTCGCACGATGCATGTCGGCGGTCGGTTCGTCGTCGAGGTCCCAGCGCGCGACTTGGGTGCCCAGCGCGGCGACGCGTTCGTCGCTGGCGGGATGGTCGGCGTCGAACAGCGCGACCAGTCGCAGACCATTGCGTTGGGTTCCTGCAGCGATGCGCAGCAGCTGGCGGAATTCTGCACCCGACAACGCATGCGCTTCCGGGACGAACAGCACGCAGCCCGGAAGGGTGGCGCTGGTATGCCGGGCATGGACAACGGACAATCCGGGGGCGGAAATGTCAGACAACGCCGCATCGAAGCGATGCAGCATCAGGTCGACCACAATGCGCTCGAGCAGGCCGCGGTGGTAGGCCTCAACGCGCAATCCGGTGTGGGCGGCCAGCGCGCGTGCCAGTGCCCCGGCATAGTCAAGCAGACGGCGGCGGTCGTGCGCCACCATGGCCACATGCAGGCCATCGCGGGCAAGGGAATCCTGGACGATGGAGAAATGCTCCCTGTCCTGGGCGCGTACCGGGGTCGACATGCGCCTGATTATACTTAAGTATCATTCCAGTCAGGCGTCCGACAGCCCCCGCCGGCGCGATTATTTTCGGTCAGACTTTTCAAATTGAGAAGGGTTTGACGGATGAACCCACCCGCGGCGATCAAGCAAGGCGCACGTCCACCTGACCCTGCAGGTCGCGCGCCGGCACGCGGAGCCGTTCGCGACCATGTCCAGGCAGACACCGAGAACGCTTCGTGTTGCAACTTCACGTCGTGCACGCGCGCTGACACGCAACTTCGCTGGTTTGCCCCATCGTTCCCCCTTTCAAGGTCTACGCCGATTTCCGGGTTTCGACGAGCATTGCGTCACGTCGGCACGAATCATTCCGTTGACGGCATATTCCGTGAAAGGTATGCTTTCCATGAATTGGGAAGTCGAATACACCGATGAGTTTGAGCGCTGGTGGCAGGACCTCTCCGAGGATGAGCAGATATCGGTTGCTGCGTCGGTGCATTTGCTGCAGATGTTCGGGCCCGGTCTGCGATTCCCGCATAGCAGCGGAATTCTCGGCACCCGGCATGGACATGTTCGCGAACTGCGGACGCAGCACCAGGGCAGGCCGTTTCGGACCTTGTACGCTTTCGATCTGAGAAGGACCGCAATCCTGCTGGTTGGCGGTGACAAGACGGGGGTCGAACGCTGGTACGAACAGTATGTGCCGATGGCCGAGCGTCTGTACGACAATCATCTGGCGGAGCTGAAGAAGGAGGGCTGGAAAGATGGCTAAAAATTTTTCTGATCTGCGTGCCGGTATGTCACCCGAAGCGCAAGCGAAAGCCATGGCCCGGGCAATCGCGATGATGGCGGAGATGCCGCTGTCCGAGCTGCGACAGGCGCGGGGCATGTCGCAGCAAATGCTGGCCGAGATACTGAACGTGAAGCAACCGTCGGTGGCAAAGATCGAAAAGCGCAGTGATGTCTACCTGTCGACATTGCGAAGCCATATCGAGGCCATGGGCGGTGAGCTCGATATCGTCGCCCGTTTTCCCGACGGCGCGATCCGGGTCCGCACGCCGGAGGCGGGCGACGACTAGAATGGATTCCCTGCAAGCGCTGCTGGACCACTTGCCTGTCGCCGATGCGCAGGCATGGTTCGACGAAGGTGTGAGTTGCCGCCTGGCGCCCGATGGCGATCCACAGCGCTTCAGCCACGCACACCGACTGTTGACCGTTTCGGCTTTGCTCGGCAAATCTTCAGCCAGATATCAGCTGGGCCTGATGAACCTGCGCGGCGAAGGCCGGCCCAGGGATCCGTTGCGCGCGCTGATGTGGTTCAAGCTGGCGATCGCGCGCGACGAGCCGCGTGCTGCCGGCCATCTCGCGATGGTGGCGGAAGACCTGACGCAGGCCGAGATCAAGCGTGCATACCGCATGGCCGCCAACTTCCCGCGCGCGGAAGCAGCGTTCCTGCGCGCGCGCCAGCTCAAGGACGACGGTGCCATCGTCGAGATGGCCGAACTGCTGATGCAGGGCTGCGGTGTCGATCCCGACCCTAAGCTGGCCATTGCCTGGCTTCGTCTGCGCAGCGTGCTGCGCCATCCGGGCGCGCAGTGGCTGGTCGGCCTCGCGCTGGCAAGCGGGCAGGGTGTCGCGCGCGACCTCGCCGAAGGCATGCGCCTGCTGCAGCAGGCGGCAGACAGTGGTCATGCGTGCGCGCAGCATGACTTCGCCGAGTTGCTGCTGGCGCAGCCCGGTGTCGGCAATCATGGACGGGCATTGAAGTACCTGACGTCCGCAGCGCAGAACCAATACGTGCCGGCGATGGTTCGCCTGGCCATGCTGTACCGATCGGGCGAGGCGGGTACCGATACGGGCGGCAAGGTCGCGTCGCGCCGGGCGCCGCATCTGGCCACTGCATTTGCATGGCTGCTACGTGCTTCCGAGCGTGGTCATCCGGAGGCGCAGTACGAGCTAGGCCAGATGTATGCGCAGGGCCTCGGCACCGCGCAGGATTTCGGACACGCGCTGCAGTGGTACCAGCAGGCTGCGCTGCAAGGCCATGCGAAGGCACAGTTCAACCTGGGTTTCCTGCATGCGCATGGGCAGGGCGTCGAGCAGGATTGGGTGAAGGCCTACGAGTGGTATGCGATCAGCGACGCCAGCGGCTATTCGCTCGCAAAGCAGAACCTCGACCACATCGGCAAGAAACTGACGCCGGAAGAAACAGAGCTTGCGCAATGGCGTGCCGACAGTTTCCGTCATCGCGACGGCATTGAAGCCTGAGACCTGCGCCAGATCAAATCATTGGCTTACCATGAGCCGACGCAAATCTCGGTATGGCGATGTTCACTCACCGGCCAAACTCTAGGAAAGCTTCCTGCTTGCTGCTAGTCTGAGCGGGAATGCCGGATTCGATAGCCGACCAAACAGCCGATGCTGATTCTCGAATATCAGTCATCAGCGCTGCGATGAAACTATCGCGACCGGACATGTTCAGACCGCAGGCTTGCCGAAGGTGGTCGTCGTGCCGACAAACAAATCGGCAGACGCGCTGTGAACCAGCCTGCGAACAATCAACCATGCACTGAACGAGAGGAAACCGATGAGAACACTTGCAAGCTTGTTGGCCATCGCAGCCATCGCCTTACTGGGCGCCTGCAGCCATCTGCCGATGAGCCAGACATCGCAGTCTGGCCAGGTACAGCATCCGGACGTCTTCAACTCCTACGTCGACTGACATCGCAGTTCCGCAGCGCTGAGCTGCCACCGACGCACACTGCAGCCGCAAGCCGGCGCGCGGCATCAGCGTCGACAAACCCGTCTGGCGCTTGCTGGCCGGGCTTCATGTAGAATCCGAACGGTCGTGCTTAAAAATAACAGACCGTCGGAGACAGCATGGATTTGAACTATGCGCCGGAAGATCTTGCCTTCCGCGATACGGTGCGTGACTGGCTGAAAGACAACTTGCCGGCCGACCTGCAGCACAAGGTACTCAATCACAAGCGGCTCCAGCGTGACGATTTTGTCCGCTGGCATCGTATCGTGCATCGTCAGGGCTGGGTGGCACCGAACTGGCCGGTGGAACATGGCGGCACCGGCTGGAGCAAGGTGCAGCAGCATATCTGGGAAGAGGAGTGCGCGCGTGCCGGCACGCCGCCGATCCTGCCGTTTGGCGTCAACATGGTGGCGCCGGTCATCATCGCGTTTGGCAATGATGCGCAGAAGCGCCACTACCTGCCGCGCATCCTGTCGTGTGAAGACTGGTGGTGCCAGGGTTACTCCGAGCCCGGCTCCGGCTCCGACCTCGCATCGCTGAAGACACGCGCAGTCCGCGATGGCGACCACTACATCGTCAATGGCCAGAAGACCTGGACCACGCTCGGCCAGCATGCGGACATGATGTTCTGCCTGGTGCGCACCGACCCGGACGCGCGCAAGCAGGAAGGCATTTCCTTCCTGCTGATCGACATGAAGACCCCCGGTATCACGGTGCGCCCCATCATCACGCTTGATGAAGATCACGAGGTCAATGAAGTCTTCTTCGACAACGTCCGCGTGCCGATCGCGAATCTGGTCGGCGACGAGAACAAGGGCTGGACCTATGCGAAATACCTGCTCGGCCATGAGCGCACCGGCATCGCCGCCGTCGGTCGTTCCAAGCGCGAACTGGCCTTCCTGAAGCGCCTCGCGCAACGAATGGAAAAAGCCGGCAAGCCGCTGATTGACGATCCGCTGTACGCGGCCAAACTGGCGGCGGTGGAGATCGACCTGATGGCGCTGGAAGTGACGGTGATGCGCGTGATCGCGCAGGAAGCAAAGCGCAAGGCACCGGGTCCCGAGGCATCGATGCTGAAGGTGAAGGGTACCGAGATACAACAGCGGCTGACCGAGCTGATGGTCGAGGCCGCCGGCCCGGCGGGCCTGCCTTTCGACGTCGGCTATCTGGAAGGCGAGCATGAGCACAGCGCCGGTGGTGACGATGATGCCGCACCGCTGATGCCTTATTACTTCAACTACCGCAAGACCTCGATCTACGGTGGCTCGAACGAGATCCAGAAAAACATCATCACCCAGATGATCCTGGGGCTGTGAGGGGACGCCATGGACTTTGAACTCAATCCCGAGCAGCAGCAACTGGCCGACGCCGTGCGGCGCTGGGCCGACAAGGACTATGGCTTTGATGCGCGCAAGGCCATCATTGCGTCGGCCGACGGCGTGTCCGCGCAGGCCTGGCAAGCGCTGGCCGAGCTGGGCGTCATGGCCTTGCCAGTACCTTCCGAGCATGATGGCTTCGATGGCAGCGCCATCGACCAGATGGTGGTGATGCAGGCACTGGGACGCGCGCTGGTGGTCGAGCCGGTGTTGGCGACCGCGATGGCCACGCATTGCCTGACGCTTGCGGGCAGCCAGGGAGAACGGTTGTCGCAGGTGGCTTCCGGTGAACTGACACTGGCCTGCGCCTTCGGCGAGCGTCAGGCGCGGCATGAACTGTTCAATATCGCGACCACCGCGCGCCGCGACGGTGAGCATTACGTGATCAACGGCAGCAAGACCGGCGTGCTGCACGGCGCGCAGGCCGGTCAGTTGATCGTATCGGCGCGGTCCGCCGGTGCGGCGCGCGATACGACCGGTATTTCATTGTTCGTGCTGCCGCCCGATACGCCGGGTATCACGGTGCGCGACATGCGTAGCAATGATGGCATGCGTATCGCTACCATCGATTTTGCCGGAGTTCGCGCGCCAGCCTCTGCGTTGCTGGGCCATGAGGGTGACGGTTGGTCCTTGCTGGAAGCAACCGCCGACCATGGCATCGCGCTGCTGTGCGCCGAGGCGCTCGGCGTGATGGAAGCGCTGTGCGAGGCCACGCTGGATTACCTGAAGACGCGCCAGCAGTTTGGTGTACCGATCGGCAAATTCCAGGCGCTGCAGCACCGGATGGCCGAGATGTTCATACAGCTGGAGCAGGCGCGTTCGATGGCGATGCTGGTCGCGGTGAAGGATGCATCGCCCGATGCCGACGAGCGCCGTCGCATGGCATCGGCGGCGAAGGCGCGCATCGGCGAAGCGATGAAATACATCGGTCAGCAGGCGGTGCAGCTGCACGGCGGCATGGGCGTCACCAATGAACTGCCTGCGGCACACCTTTTCAAGCGGCTGACCGGCATCGAGCTGATGCTGGGTGACACCGACCACCACCTGATGCGCTTCGCATCGCTGCCGGGCTTCGCACCGGCCTGACCACCAAGGAACCGCATGAAGAAGTTTCACAGTGCCGACGAGCTCGAAGCCGAAGTCGGCAAGGAAGTCTCGGTGTCGTCGTGGGTGGAGATCAGCCAGCAGCGCGTCAATCAGTTCGCGGAGGCGACCGATGATCCGCAGTGGATCCATGTCGATGTCGAGCGCGCGAAGAGGGAGTCGCCGTTTGGCGGCACCGTCGCGCACGGCTTCCTGACGTTGTCGCTGCTGCCGCGCTTCTTCGAGGAGCAGGTCGAGCTTCCGTTCGGCCGTATGAGCATCAACTATGGTCTGAACAAAGTCCGCTTCCCGTCACCGATGAAGGCTGGCGGCCGCGCGCGCGGCCGCTTCACACTGCTGGCCGTCGAGCGCCATCCGGACTGCGTGCAGAGCACCTGGAAGATGACCGTCGAGCAGGAGGGCAGTGACAAACCTGTGTGCGTGGCAGAGTCGGTGCTGAGGCGCTACTACTGAAACGGAAGCAGCAAGGCCGAGGATAGCCCACGCGGGCTGTGCAGTGTTCTGTGACATGCCCTGTGCCGTCTGTGTTCGCAGCCGGCGCCGGAGAAGCTCAGTGCTTCTGGTATTGCGTCGCCCCGAACAGCATTTCCTTTGCCTTGTCATCAACCAGCGGCTTGCGCAAGTGGGCCAGCACCTGCACGCCGCGCTGCACCGCTGGGCGTTCGGCGATTTCATCATGCCAGCGCTTTGCGTTCGGGTAGTCGGCCCAGTCGATGCCCTGGTTCTTCCATGAACGTGTCCACGGGAAGCTCGCGATATCGGCAATCGTGTACTCATCGCCGGCGAGGAAGCGATGCTGCGCCAGCTGCTTGTCCAGCACGCTGTACAGGCGCTTCGCTTCATTCGTGTAGCGATTCACCGCGTAATCGATCTTCTCTGGCGCGTAGATGCGGAAGTGGTGCGCCTGACCCAGCATCGGGCCGAGTCCGCCCATCTGGAACATCAGCCATTGCAGCACCGTGAACTTGTCGCGATCGGTCTGGCCGAGGAACTTGTTCACCTTGCTCGCTAGGTAGACCAGGATCGCGCCCGACTCGAACAGGGACATCGGCTTGCCATCCGGACCGTCGGCATCGACGATGGCCGGGATCTTGTTGTTCGGCGAGATCGCGAGGAATTCAGGCGTGAACTGGTCACCCTGACCAATGTCGATATGGTGCACGCGGTAGGGCAGCCCGCATTCCTCGAGCATGATGTGAACCTTGTGGCCATTCGGTGTGGCCATGGAATACAGATCGATCATTGTTTTTCCAAATTGAAAAGCGCTTGCAAGGCTGGATGCTTTGCTGTGAAGGCAAGACGCCGCTGCGACAGTGGCGTGCTTTTCAAGAGCGCGTCACCGGCAAATCCAGCGACTCGCCAAGGCTAACGTATTTTGCCAGTTCCAGCTTGGCGATCGCATTGCGGTGCACTTCGTCCGGGCCATCGGCGAGGCGCAGCGTGCGGTTGTGTGCCCACAGTTGCGCGAGCGGGAAGTCATCCGACACGCCACCGCCGCCATGCGCCTGTATCGCCCAGTCGATCACCTGCTGCGCCATCACTGGCGCCAGCACCTTGATCATCGCGATCTCGCTCTTCGCGACCTTGTTGCCGACGGTGTCCATCATGTACGCCGCCTTCAGCACCAGCAGCCGCGCGCTGTCGATCATGATGCGCGACTCCGCGATACGCTCGCGCCAGACGCCTTGCTCGGAGATCCTGCGGCCAAAGGCCACGCGCTGGTCGATGCGACGGCACATCAGCTCCAGCGCGCGCTCGGCGGTGCCGATCGCGCGCATGCAGTGGTGGATACGGCCCGGGCCGAGCCGGCCTTGCGCGATCTCGAAACCGCGGCCTTCGCCGAGCAGCATGTTCGACGCCGGCACCCGCACATTGTCGAAGATGACTTCGCAGTGCCCATGCGGCGCATCGTCATAGCCGAACACGGACAGCGGACGTACCACGGTCAGGCCGGGCGTATCGGCCGGCACCAGGATCATCGATTGCTGCGCATGGCGCGGACCTTCCGGATCAGTCTTGCCCATCACGATGTAGATCTTGCAGCGCGGGTCGCCGGCGCCCGAGGTCCACCACTTGCGGCCATTGATCACGTACTCATCGCCGACACGTTCGATGCGGGTGCTGATATTGGTCGCGTCCGATGACGCGACGTCGGGCTCCGTCATCGCAAATGCGGAGCGGATCTCGCCGCGCAGCAGCGGCTCCAGCCAGGTACGTTTGTTTTCTTCGCTGCCGTAGCGCTCGATGGTCTCCATGTTGCCGGTGTCCGGCGCGGAGCAGTTGAACACTTCCGGCGCCCACGGCACGCGTCCCATGATCTCGCACAGGGGCGCGTAGTCGAGGTTCGACAACCCTTCCGGCGCGCGGTCGGACTTGGGCAGGAACAGGTTCCACAAGCCTTGCTGGCGCGCGATCGGCTTCAGGTCTTCGATGATCTTTGTCGGCAGCCAGCGGTTGCCTTTCTCGCGGCCGTTGCGGTCGACTTCATCCTTGTACGCGCGCTCGTTCGGGTAGATGTGCTCATCCATGAACTTCAGCAGTTTCTCACGCAGTGCCTCGCAGCGAGGGGAGTAGGCAAAATCCATCGTCAGTCTCCTTCGTCGTGTTTCTTGTTATCGAATTGTCTTCGTTGGTGATCTTGCGAGGGATGGCTTGCCGTCATCCCCGGATAAAGCTTGAAACTGCGAGCCCTGCATCATGCCAGCGCTCAGGCTGCGCTGGCTGCGCCCGATGCGTAGGCCCAGCCCATTTCCGCCATCGGCCGCGCTGCCTGTCCGTTGCGCAGAGCCTGCTCGCTGGCCGCGGTGCCATCCTGGTAGCGCTTCATGATGCCTTGCAGGATGCCGGCCATGCGGAACATGTTGTACGCAAGGTAGAAGCGGAAATCTTCCTTGTTGACCGCAATGCCGGCACGCGCCGAGTACTTCGCGATGTAGTCATCCTCGGACGGGATGCCGAGCGCCTGCAGGTCCATGCCGCCGATGCCGCGGAACAGGCCCGGCTTGATGTGCCAGCTCATGCAATGGTACGAGAAGTCGGCCAGCGGATGGCCCAGCGTCGACAGTTCCCAGTCCAGCACCGCTAGGATCTTCGGCTCGGTCGGGTGGAAGATCATGTTGTCCATCCTGAAGTCGCCATGCACGACGGACGTCAGCTCGCCGGCCGGGATGTGCTGCGGCAGCCATTCGATCAGGTGCTCCATCGCCGGGATGTGCTCGGTCTCGGCCGCCTTGTACTGCTTGCTCCAGCGATCGATCTGGCGCGCGAAGTAATTGCCGGGCTTGCCGTAATCACCAAGGCCGATCGCCTGGTAATCCAGCGTGTGCAGCAGCGAGATCACGCGGTTCATCTCGTCATAGATCGCGCCACGCTCGTCATTCGACATGCCAGGCAGTGACTGCTCCCAGAACACGCGGCCTTCGACGAATTCCATGATGTAGAACGCGCGGCCGATGACGGACTCGTCTTCGCATAGTGCGTACTGGCGCGCGGCTGGAAAGCCGGCCTTCGACAGCGCGTCCATCACGCGGAATTCGCGCTCGATCGCATGCGCGGACTTCAGCAGCTTGGCGGCCGGCGCGGGCTTGGTGCGCAATACATAGCGCTGGTCGCCGGCCGTCAGCTTGAAGGTCGGGTTGGATTGACCGCCCTTGAATTGTTCGATGCTGAGGTCGCCGGCAAAGCCATCCATGTGCTTGCGCATATAGTCGGCGAGCGCGCCGAGGTCGACTTTGACGTGATCGGCAACAGGCTTGGTGCCCGAGAATTCGTGTTGCATGGGTCTTGCTCCTGCTGGTATTGATCGCAGCTGCTCGTGACAGGCTGCGTCGGATTTGCTTGTGGCGGGTTAAGGTGAACTGCTGTTTACGTACGGTATTCCTGCGGATGCTTCGGTATGACGATCTCAGAGCCCACGTGACTTGCGGTATTGGTGAAACAGCGCTTCCATCGTCGTGCCGCGTGATTCATGCTGCAGCGCTGACGGCGGCGAGTAATTCATCAGCCGCACCACCCAGTCGTTCGGTGCTTCGCCGACATCGAGCGCATTGATGCAGCCGCCGGTCTGCGCAAGATTGCCGAGGAAGAGGCGCTGGCCGGTCAGGGCATACGACAGGATCGCGCGGTTCACGCCACCATGCAGCACCATCAGCACCGTGTCCCAGTCACTGGCAGCACGCAGCTTGTCGATCTCGGGATGCACGCGGTCCAGCAACTCGCCGACGCTCTCGCCGCCCAGGAAGCGCTTGTCTTCCGGCGCAATGCCTTCGAAGGCGCCGGTGAACGCATCCTTGAGCTCCGCATCCGGGATGTTGGCCAGCTTACCGCCTCGGATCTCGACCAGTCCCGGCCATTCCTCGATCTCGGGCCGCTGGCCGGTCTCGGCCAGCACGCGCTGCGCAGTCTCGACAGTGCGCGGCAAGCCGGACACGATCACGCGATCGAAGCGTATGCCTGCTGCGGCATACGTGCGCCCGGCGGCGGCAGCCTGTTCTCTGCCTTGTTCATTCAATGGTACCAGTTCGGGCAGCACGGGCTTGCCGGCGCTGTCGAAATACGTGACGCTGCCATGCCGCATCAGGAAGACGCGACGGCGGGGATTGAAACTCATCGTTTTGCTTTCATCTTTGCGGGCCCCATGGGTCCGCGCATGCGTTGCTTGTTCATTTGTACTGCGGCGTGCGCTTTTCAAGAAAAGCCGTGATGCCCTCCAGCCCGTCGCGATGATGCAGGCTGTCGACGAAGCTGCGCTTCTCGGCCTCGAAATGCCGGGGCAGCGTGTTCGACGGTGCCTCTCGCAGCAGCCCCTTGATGTTGGCCACCGCATGTGGCGACAGCTGCGCCAGCTCCTCACCCAGAGCCAGCGCGGCCTCCAGCGCGCCGCCGTCGGTGGCGATGCGATTGACGATACCGGCGTCGTGCAGGCGCGCAGCACTCACCGGTTTGCCCTCGATCAGGATCTCGGTCGCCAGTTGCCGTGGCAGCGCCTGCGACAGGAACCAGGAACCGCCGCCATCCGGCGTCAGCCCGACCTTCACATAGGCCATCACGAATTTTGCCGATTGCGCGGCGACGATCAGGTCGCAAGCCAATGCCAGCGAGAAGCCGGCGCCGGCCGCCGGGCCTTCGACGGCCGCGATCACGGGCTTGCTGCAATCGCGGATGGCGGCGATCCAGCCGTGCAGCTGGTCGATGGACTCAGCCTGCACCGAGCGCTCCTTGGCGCGGTTCTCCAGCAGGCGGTTCAGGTTGCCACCGGCGCAGAACACGTCGCCAGCGCCGGTCAGCACGACTGCACGGATATCCGGGTCGCGCTCGGCGGTTTCCAGCGTCTCCACGCCGGCCGCGTACATGTCCGGGTGCAGCGCATTCCTGGCGCCGGGATTGGACAGGGTCAGGATCAGGGTGGCATCGCGCCGGGATGCGAGCAGTTCAGCGGCCATGGAAGCAGGGAAGAGAGGCGAAGGCTCGCCGGTATTGTTGTTGCCGGCAATGATAGACTGCGCAGCGCCAGTTTGCACCCGCCGGCCCGACATCCAAAGCCAGCCTTCAGGCTGGCAAAACAGACACAACACCGACCAATCGGAGACACCATGATCACTTTGTGCGGCTTCGCTGCCAGTAACTATTACAACAAGGTCAAGCTCGTCCTGCTCGAAAAAGAGATCCCTTTCGAGGAAAAGCTGGTGTGGGTCGACAAGACGCCCGAGCTGCTGGCCAAGTCGCCGCTCGGCAAAATCCCTTACCTCGACTTTGGCAGCCAGACGCTGACCGAGTCGCAGGTGATCGTCGATTACCTCGAGAATGCGTATCCGCAAAAGCCGCTGCTGCCGAAGGATCCATTGGCCGCCGCGAAGGTGCGCGAGCTGATGCAGTTCATCGACCTGCACATCGAACTGGTCGCGCGCGATCTGTACGGCGAGGCGTTTTTCGGAGGAAAAGTCAGCGACGAGACCAAGGAGCGCGTGCACAAGCTCATCAAGCGCAATGTGGCCGCACTCGGCAAGCTGGCGAAGTTCAGTCCCTATATCGCTGGCAGCGAATTCACGCTGGCTGACTGCTCGGCCGCAGTGAACCTGCCGCTGGCCGGCATGGCGGTGAAGGCCATCTATGGCGAAGACCTGTTCGCCGACTACCCGGTCAAGGACTACATCAAGCTGGTCGGCGAGCGTCCGACCATGCAGCGCGTGAATGCGGACCGCAAGGAAAACTCGGTGCTGATGCACGAGCGCAGGCGTCCCGGTTGATCGCATAACCGCGTCGCCGAGCTGGCCTGATGTACGCCGGTGCGGCCAGCCCAGATGGCAAAACGGCATCCCTGTGGATGCCGTTTTTATTTTCAAAAGCCGGGCTTTCCCGTGATGCGGACGGCTCACTGTGGTCCTTGGATCCCAGCTTTCGCTGGGATGACGATTTCTGGGACTGTGCCTCGAATACCGTCATCCCAGCGAAAGCTGGGATCCAGGGACTCTCGCAGCACCAAGGTCCGCGACCAGTCGGCTCACAGCCGTGACAATCGTTCCAGCGCTGTCCTCAGCGTCTGGTCCTTCTTCGCGAAGCAGAAGCGCACGATGCCGGATTCGCGCGGCTGGTCATAGAAGGCCGAGATCGGTATCGCGGCCACGCCGATCTCGGTGGTCAGCCAGCGGCAGAACTCGGCTTCGGGCATGTCCGAGATCGCGCTGTAGTCGACGCACTGAAAGTAGGTGCCGCGCGACGGCAGCAATTTGAAGCGCGTGCCAGACAAACCCTCGCGGAACAGGTCGCGCTTGTGCGCATAGAACGGTGCCAGGTCGAGGTAGGGCGCCGGATCTTCCATGTAAGTCGCAAGCCCGTACTGCATCGGCGTGTTCACCGTGAACACATTGAACTGGTGCACGCGCCGGAATTCGGCCGACAGCATCGCCGGTGCGGCCACATAGCCGATTTTCCAGCCGGTTACGTGATAGGTCTTGCCGAAGCTGGAGACGACAAACGCTCGCTCGGCCAGTTCCGGATGGCGGCAGGCCGATTCATGACGGTGCTCGTCGTACACCATGTGCTCGTACACCTCGTCCGACATCACCAGGATCTGCGTGCCGCGCACGATCGCTGTCAGCTGCGCGATATCGTCGGCATCGAAGATGCTGCCGGTCGGGTTGTGCGGCGAGTTCACCATGATCAGCCGTGTCTTCGGCGTGACGGCGGCGGCGACCTTGTCCCACGGGACCGAGTAGCCATCAGAACCGACTTCCATCTGCACGAACACGGGCTTGCCGCCAGCCAGCTCGATCGCAGGCACATAGCTGTCATAGACCGGCTCGATCACGATCACTTCATCGCCCGGGTGCACGCAGCACAGCACCACCGTCAGGATCGCTTGCGTGGCGCCGGCGGTGATGGTGATCTCGGTCAGTGGGTCATAGCGGCGGCCATACAGGCTGGCGACCTTGTCGGACACGGCCTGGCGCAACGGCAGGATGCCGGCCATCGGCGGATACTGATTGTGCCCGGCGCGCATCGCATCGTTGACGGCATCCAGCAGCAGCGGGTCACAGTCGAAGTCCGGAAAGCCCTGGCCCAGATTCACCGCGCCTTTTTCAGCGGCCAGTGCCGACATCACGGTGAAGATCGTCGTGCCGACACGCGGCAAGCGTGAGACCAGCGGGGCGAGGGGAGCGAGCGATGTATCGCTGATGGCAGACGCGGCTTGCGAAGACATATTCCTGGACGTGTGCAGTGTGTGAACTCGAATTTTCTTATTGTAGCGCCGCTGCCGAGGTCCGCACTTTGCGTGTTGTCTGGTCCCCTGCGAACGCGCCTTGCGCTTTACTGCGGCAGTGCCGCAACGGCCGCCGACCATTCGGCGGTCCACTGCTCGGGCGACAGGATGCGGAACAGTGCCAGCTTTCTGGTCTTGCGCGCGAGCTTGAGCAGCAGCTTGTCTTTCGTGACCAGCGCATCTGCACCGATGGTTGCGGCCAGCTCGATAAATTTCTGGTCGTCCGTATCGCGGCAGACGGGCAGCCGCACCGTATTAATCGCATCGCGGCTGCCGACCTTCGTATCGATGTCCATGCTCATCTCTGCCAGTGACATCAGCTGGTCGAACTCAGCCAGCGCAGCGGCCTGCTGTGCAGTGCTCAGGCCCAGCCGTGCATAGGCGAGCACCAGGGTCCATTCCATCCGGCAGTCGGCGCGCGTGAAGGCCTGTACCTGCGATTGCCGCAGCGCTGACAGCAGTGCCGTCCAGCGCGGGTCGCGGAACACGAACAGGTCCAGGCAGACATTCGTGTCCAGCACCAGCCTGCGCGGCAATCCGGCTGCGATGGCGAGGCCACGCGCTTCTTCGTGTTTCGGTATCATGCGTCCAACGATTTTTTTGTGCCTGACAATGATCCTGGTCCTGTCCCCCGCGAAGACGCTTGACTATGAATCGCCAATCGTCGCGAACAAGCATACGCTGCCGGATTTTATCCCGCGCTCGGCCGAGCTGGTCTCGGTGCTGCGCGAGATGCCACCGGCGAAGATCGCCAGCCTGATGGACATCTCCGACACGCTCGCGCAGTTGAATGTCGCGCGCTTCGCGAGCTGGCGCAAGACGTTCAATGAAGCGAATGCGCGGCAGGCGATGCTGGCCTTTGACGGCGACGTGTATGACGGTCTGGATGCGCGCTCACTGAACCAGCGTCAGCTGGACTGGGCGCAGAAGCATGTGCGCATCCTGTCGGGCCTGTATGGGCTGTTGCGGCCACTGGACCTGATGCAGCCTTATCGGCTCGAGATGGGCACGAAACTCGCGAACAAGCGCGGCAAGGATTTGTACGCATTCTGGGGCAGCGAGATCACGCACGCACTGAATGCGGCTCTGGCTGACAGCAAGGCGAAGGCGCTGGTGAATCTGGCCTCGGAAGAGTACTTCAAATCGGTCAAGCCGGCCGAACTGGACGTGCCGGTGATCACGCCGGTCTTCGAGGACTGGAAGAACGGCAAATACAAGATCATTTCCTTCTTCGCAAAACGCGCGCGCGGCCTGATGGCGCGCTATGCGATCGACCACAAGATCTCGAAGCCGGAAGGATTGAAGGCGTTCGACAGCGACGGCTATGCGTTTGACGAGACCGGGTCAGATGACTCGACCTGGGTGTTCAGGCGGCGCGTCGCCGCCTGACGGTTCGGGGCCGGATCAGGTCTTGCCAAACCGCACCAGACCTTACCAGACCTTACCAGACCTTCCACCACGGCTTGTCATCGCCCGGGACTTTCTCGGGCACGTTCGATTTGTTCTTGTAGTTCAGCTCGAACACGCGTTCTGCGTCGTCGCGCAGGTCTTTCATGCCCATCGCGTTGTAAGCCTGGATCTGGATCCGCAGCGCATTCTTGACCGATGGGGATTCAGGATAATCACGGATCACATTCTGCGCACGGTTGACTGCCGCCACATAGGCGCCGCGCTTCAGGTAGTACTGCGCCACATGCACTTCATACTGCGCCATTGCTTCGACCAGATACTTCATGCGGTCGCGCGAATCGGGCGCGTATTTGCTGTCGGGGAAGCGCTCGACCAGTTGCTTGAATGCGTCAAACGCGGCGCGGGTGGCCTTGGGGTCGCGCTCGGTCGGGTCCTGCTCGCTGATGAAGTCGAACAGGCCTTTCTTGTCATTGAAGTTCACCAGTCCGCGCAGGTAGTACATGTAGTCCACGTTCGGATGGTTCGGGTGCAGGCGAATGAAGCGTTCGATCGCGGCCAGGCACTGCGCCTGTTCATTCTGCCGGTAGTAGGCATAGGCAATTTCCATCTGCGCCTGCATCGCATAGGCGCCGAACGGGTAGCGCGATTCGAGTTTCTCGAAGTACTTGATCGCCTTCTCGTAGTTGCCGCCTTTAAGCTCGTCGCTCGCCTCGGCGTATAATTTCTCGGCCGACCAGCCCTTGGTCTCATCCGCTTTTTCTCCCAGCGAGCCACAGGCCGACAGCACGAAGGCCAGCATCAAGACAGCAAGTTTCAGGG
>JACCDH011124259.1_pt1 | contig 21916 bp, 17 predicted proteins | sample 7442481 | NCBI WGS metagenome assembly JACCDH01 (sample SAMN15323433, study PRJNA562643) | freshwater metagenome | isolation source: river surface water | place: USA:Blue River Watershed | collected 2017-08-15
GAGCGGCCAGGACAACCGCGCGCTGCTCTCGCTGCGCATGGCACAGTAACCCAGCCACAACTGCCAAAGTAAGGGGCGGGTAAGGCAAATCGCCTTACCCGCCCCTTCCTATTCATGCGCTGCGAACGCCTTGAAAGCGGCGCTCACTCCGGCACGGTAAGCACCGGCGATCCCTGCGCGGGGGTGTGCGTTGAACGCGTGCGGGGCGCCGTCATAGAGCTGCAGTTCGGCCGCAATACCTGCTGTCCTGAGCCTATGCGCATAGCTGATGCATTCGTCGCGAAAGAGATCGAGCATGCCAACCCCGATCCATGCCGGCGGCAGGCCGGCGAGATCGCTGGCCAAGGCCGGCGAAAACCAGCCGCGCCGCGGATCATCGAGGTCAAAATCGCCGCGATAGGCTGACCAGGCGAAGCTGTTCTGCTGGCGGGTCCAACAGAACTCTCCCGTCTCGGCGCCAGCTTCCAGTTCCCCGGGCAGCGCGGTGCGATAATCGAGCATCGGATAGGTCAGCACCTGGCCCACCAGCGAAAGGTCGCCCCGGTCGCGGACCATCAGCGCCAGGCCTGCCGCCAGCCCGCCCCCCGCGCTATCGCCAGAAACGATAATGCGGCCGGGATCGATGTCGAAGGCTTCGGCGGAGCTGGTCATCCAGGCCAGCACCGCATAGCAATCTTCCAGCTGGCCAGGGAACGGCGTTTCCGGGGCGAGCCGGTATTCGACTGAAAAAACGGGCAGGCCCGCTTCCAGTGCTTGCGCAGCGCTGGCGAATTCAGACAGGCGGGCCGAACCGGAAATCATGCCCCCGCCGTGAATGTGCAAGATGGCCGCCGATCGTTGTTGCTGCCGCGCGGGACGGTAATGCAATACCGGCACCGGCGGCGCCTGGCCAAAGCCCGGTGCCTGGCGGGCCCGCGGTGCAATCGGTGGACCCGCTTGCCGCGAAAGCCGCTCTAGACCGCTCCGGCGGAGCAGATCCAGGCTTTCCAGCGTCAGGTCTTCGGTGGTGATGCTGTCGACCAGATCAAGCAGATCGGGATCGACGCGATGCCGGGTGGTCACGGCAGCGTCGCCGTGGCGTAAGGCGCAATGGCCATGCCGCCGGCTGGCACTGTCCTGTCTGAAAGGTTGAAGATCCGGTTGCGGCCGTCCAGGCGATATTCAATGATCGGGCCGTGATCCCTGCCCAGCATCGGAAAGGTGCAAGGAGTGGGCGAGCTGTTCAGCAATTCGGCAAACAGCGCGCCGCGTTGCGGGGACAGTTCGGACAGGGTGTCGCTGGTCATCAGCACTCCCCCGCAAGCCGCGCCATACCGGGCGAGCGATTCGATCTGGTTGTCGTTCAGTTCGTGGAAACGGTCACGCAGCAGCAGGCAGTCAGGATCGGCCTGCCAGAGCAGGCCGTTGGCATGGTTCCGGGTTGCCAGATCGCGCAGCAGGCTTTCCGCGGAGTATTCGCCGTACCAGGTGACGCCCAGGTCACGGCCAATCCGCACCGCATCGACAAAGCCGACCGATGCCCACAAGGGACAGCCGCAGCCCAGCCACAGCGCATCGCCGATTTCCGCGCGGATGATCTGGGCCATCTTGCGCCAGATCGCGACGCGCGAGCGGCCCGGACGGTGCCAGACGGCGCGATCGGGTCCGTGTTCCGATCCGAACAGCATGAAATCGGTTTTGAAGTATCCGGCACCCCACCCCCGCCAGGTCCGGAATACCTGCGCGATATAGGCAGCGGCATCGGGGTGAGTGATATCGAGGATGTAGTATTCCTCGCTGCGCTTGTGCCAGCGGAACTCGCCATAAAAGCGGTACTGGACCAGTGGACCGCCGGCCACATCCTGAACGACCCAATCAGGGTGTTCAGCATAGAGCTTGCTGCGGTTGCCCACCATGAATGGTGCGATCCACAGGCCGGGGGTGAAGCCGGCTGCGGCAATATCGTGGACGAGTGGCGCAATGCCGTCCGGAAAGTCGGGTTTGAAGTCGAGCCAGTCGCCCATCTCGGGGGTGAAGCCGTCATCGATCAGGAAGATGTCGAGCGGGACCTGATGCGCGTCGCGGAAGGCGGCAGCCCCGGCCAGCTCGGTGCGCAGCCGCGCGGGCGTGATCATCGCATAATGATTATACCACGAACACCATCCGGTAAGCCGCCTGGCCGGGATCCGCGGCGGCAAGGGCGAGGCCGCAGCGACCAGTTGTGACCATTGCCGCAGCCCGGCCTCTGCCTGGTCGGCGGTAAAGAGCACCAATGGCTCGCCCGCCGCCGCGCCGGGCACCAGATCGAGCAGGGTTTCTACGTCGAAGGCAAAGGCCGCTGCCGTGCCAGCAAACGAAAGGCGGCTCTGGAACCGGTCATGGCGGGTAAAGCCCAGGACCAGTGCGCCATCTCCGGCGGCAGGCAGCAGTGCAGTGACCGCAAACCCGAGCGTCGGAGCCTTGGCTGGCGGGCCATCGCCTGCCGGCGTACCGGGTGCGGCGAAGAAGCTGCCGTCCCATGATTGATAGCCATTGCGCAGGTAGCTCCCCACGCCTGCAATTGCGCTGAAACGCAGCCCGATGCTGGACAGCGGCGGTCCGTGCCCTTCTATCCGGCAGCGCAGTTCGAGCACGTCGCCCTGTGCTATTTCCAGAATGAACCGGCGATCCGCGGCGGCCCAGACGAGGCAATCCTGCTCGACCGTTGGCGCGGCAGTGCTGAACAGGTTGCCGTCAATCAGCGGCTGCGGCGGGCCGAGCGCAATGCCGGCACCAGCAAAGGCGGCCGGGTCAATCACCCGTCAGCCTCACCACCCGCCCTTCTTCTGCCGATTGCACGGCCGCCAAGGCAAGGCGCGTGGCCACGATCCCGTCGGCCATTGTCACCAGCGGCGGACGGCCTTGCGCAATCGCCTCGGCCAGGTCGACCAGCTGGGCCACAAAGGGATCGGTTGGCTCTGCCAGCTGTTCCTGGCGGCCGGAGCCGTCGGTCCAGCTGAGGGTGGCGTCATTCCAGCCGCCAAATCGCCCGGCGATATGCTGTCCCAGGATCGTCCAATCCTTGTGCCAGATTCCCGGCACGGCAATGTTGGAGGCGTTGAGCGTGGCAATCCGCCCATCGTCCCAGCCAAACACGATCGCCGAGACATCTTCGACCGTGTACCCGGCAACCGCCTGATGGAAGAGGTTGGCCATGCGGGCATAGACCGTGTCCGGGCGGCCCATCAGGTAGTGGATCAGGTCGATCTGATGGATCACCTGTTCGGCGATTTGCCCGCCTGATTTTGCCCGGTCTCGCCACCAGTCGGCATGAAGGGCGTTGCAATGGTAGGTCCCGGCGTAGAGTCCGATCGGACCTGTATCGCGCAGACGCCACTGCTGAATTGCACCGCCGTGGCGATACATGAAACCAACGGCCGCCCGGACCCCTGCCTCGGCAACGGCCAGCGCCATCGCTTCCGCCGCGCCGATATCCAGGGCGAGCGGCTTTTCGACCAGCAGGTGCACCCCGCTGCGGGCAAGCTGCTCAACCTCGCCAGACCGTGCGAAGGGCGGGATGGTGACAATCGCCAGGTCGATCTGCTCGGCGATCAGGTGATCAAGGCTGGCGACAGCGCGCATGCCATGCCGCTGGGCCAGGGCTTCGGCACTGGCCAGGGTGCGACTGGTGCAGGCCACCAGCCGCATCCGCTCAGGAAGCGCGTTCACGGCCTGCGCATGGCGTTCGGCAATGCCGCCGCATCCGACAATCCCGACGCGCAGCATCAGAACACCAGCATCGTCTGGAGCATGCCCGGTGCCCCGGCATCAAGCTGTTCAAACAGGGCCGGAGCATCCCGGAACGGTGCCGTGTGGGTGATCAGCGGCAGGAGATCGAGCACGCCATCGTGCTGCAATTGCACGGCCGTGCGCCAAAGCCGCGGCTTGGACCAGCGGTGCGATCCAGCCGGGGCAACGCCCGAGATTTGCGATGAGATCAGCTCGATCCGGTTGTGGTGGAATTCGTCACCCAGCCGCAGTCCGCCGACTTCACCCTGATAAAAGCCCATCGCCACGACCCGGCTGGCATAGGCGACCGACCGGATCGCGTCGGAAAGGGCGGGGGCAGCGCCGGACACCTCGATGCAGATATCGGCGCCTTTGCCGCCCGTCATATCCTTGATCGCCTCGGTTGCCGGGGGCGCAAGGGTATGGTGCGCCCCCAGCTTCTCGGCCACGGCCCGTCGCAGTGGGTCGGGGTCGATGCCGATCACGGTGGCGCCCGATGCCCGGGCTGCCTGGGCCACGATCTGGCCAGGTACCCCAAGGCCGAAGACGGCGACGGTATCGCCAATCCTTATGCCGGCATCGTGCACGCCGTTCAGGGCCACGGCGCCAATATGGCTGAAGATGCCGATACGCGGATCTGCACCGGGCGGCATGGCCCGTTCGCGCGCCATTTCGGCCGGAATGACGGCGTGGCTGCGGTGGTTCCAGGTGCCGAAGACATGGCTGCCGATCGCGATGTCCTCAGCGCCGGGGCCAACCTCGACCACCTCGCCAACCTCTTCATAGCCGAGCGTCCGGATCGGATAGGCCCAGCTTGGCGTCTCGCCGGGGACGAACAGGCGCCGCTGTTCATCAAAGCGGCGGTCCATGAACGGGCTGGTGCCGCGGTACTGGGTTAGCTCGGTACCGGCGCTGATGCCTGAGTACAGGGTCCGGACCCGGACTTCGCCGGGGCCAAGCGGGTGGTCTTCGACTGGGTCGAAGGCCAGGGTGCGCGGTCCGGCAAGGACAAGGTCAAGACCCATCGGCTAATGCTCCGAAGCGTTGGCGGCGACTGCGCGGGCAATGGCCGGACGCATCGCCAGGATGATGACAACAGCGATGAAGTAAAGCCCGGCCAGTGAAGTCATCCCCGCGGCCATGCCGAACGATTCCGATGCCCATGCCACCAGCAACGGGGTGACGCTGGCTCCGAAGAAGCCGATCATGGTCATCGCCCCGACGGCCGTGGCACGGGCGTGAGCGGGGACCACATCGTGCATCGCGGCATAGATGCAGCCATCGAAGATGCCTTTGCCAAAGCTGGTCAGGACCAGGACAATGCCGACGCCGGCCGCGGTTGTAACCGATGCCAGCGGCAGCAGCAGCACGGCTGCCAGCGCCAGGCCGATCGCCAGCGTATAGAAGCGCCCGATCGAAGTGCGGCGGGCGATCGTATCGGCCAGCCAGCCCCCGAACGGCACGGTCAGGAAGCCGGCGATGTTGATGGTGGCCGATCCGATCAGCGCCGATCCGGCCAGGTCAAGCTTGAGCGCATCATGGACATAGGTCGGCGCCCAGACCGTCACCCCCGTTGCCGCGCCCGTCCCCAGGAAGAACACCACGCAGAGCATGACGGCAGGTTTGATCCGCAGTACCACGCCGAGCGGCTCGTCACGCTTGGCGGGTGCGGTCTGCACCTCTGGATCGCGAAGCAGCTTCATCAGGACGAAGGCGTGGACGATCCCGACCGCGGCAAAAACAACGAAAGGGGTGTGCCAGGAAAACTTGTCGGCCAGGTAGCCGGCGAAAAACGCGCCAAGTCCGGCCCCTGCGAAGACCCCGGTCTGGTGCAGCGACAGGGCGCGGCTGCGCCAGCGCGGCTTGTGCCAGTCGCTGATCAGGGCGGTTGCGGTGGGGTAATAGGTGGCCTCGCCCAAGGCCACGAGCCCGCGGCAGGCGAGCAGCATGGCAAAGCCGGTTGAAAGGCCGGTCAGCCCGGTCGCCATCGACCAGAAGATCAGGCCATAGACCACGATCTTGGTGCGGCGCACACTGTCGCCCATTCGCCCGGCCACAAAAGCGGCAACCGCGTAGATCCAGAAGAACAGCGAATTGAGCAGTGCCAGCGAGGTATTGCTAAGGCCGAATTCGTCACGCAGGCTGGGCATGACGGCGATGATGATCGAACGGTCTGCCGCGTTCAGGAACGCCACCAGCCATAACAGGGCGATCAGGATCCAGGGATACTTGGCCGAACCGGTTAGCGAGTTCATTCGTCGTGCCCTTTCGTGAGGCGGTAGGCGTTCACCGGGGTGCGCCGGAAATCAGGATCGCGCGGAAGTCGTTGACGTTGGTCAGGGTGGGACCAGTCACGATCAGATCGCCCAGCGCCTTGAAGAACAGGTAGGCGTTGTTATCGGCAAGATAGCGGGCCGGGTCCATCCCCATCTCCCGCGCACGCTGCAGTGTGGTGGGCGTAACAATTGCGCCGGCGGCATCTTCGGTCCCGTCGATCCCGTCGGTATCGCAGGCCAGGGCCCAGATCCCTTCTGCGCCATCCAGCGCCATCGCCAGGCCAAGGCAGTATTCAAGGTTGCGCCCGCCCTTGCCGGCCTTGTTGGTTACGGTGACGGTGGTTTCGCCGCCCGAAAGGATCACCCGCGGCGAGCCGTCCTTGCCCAGGCGCCGGGCCAGCGCCGCATGGCTGGCGCCCAGGTGGCGGGCCTCGGCCTGAAGCTGGTCGCCCAGGTCGGTTACCGCAAAGCCGTGTTCCTTCGCCGTCTGCCCGGCCACGGTCAGGGCATCGCGGGCCCGGGCAATGATTATCGTTTCGGAACCAGCCAGGCCCAGGCTGTCAGGCGAGGGGGTTTCGTTCGCCGGGTCATCAAGGGCGGTGGCGATGCCCGGCGGCACCGCAATCTGATAACGCTCGATGATTTCGCGGGCCATTTGCAGGCTGCTGTGATCGGCCACGGTCGGGCCGGAGGAGACATACGACGGGTTGTCGCCGGGCACATCGGAGATGATCCAGGTGGTGACCCCGGCATGTTCCGCAGCCACGGCAAGCCGCCCGCCCTTGATCCGCGAGAGGTGCTTGCGGACGCGGTTGATTTCTTCGATTGTCGCGCCTGATTGCAGCAGCGCGCGCGTCACGTCCTGCTTGTCGGCCAGTGAAACGCCTTCAGCCGGGGCTGCCAGCAAGGCGGAGCCCCCGCCAGACAGCAGGACGATCAGCCGGTCGCCAGCCTGAAGCGAGCGCGCCAGGTTCAGCGCCGCTTCCGCCGCCGCGATCGATTTGTCATTGGGATAGGGATGGCCGGCCTCAATGACCTGAATTCCCGGCCAGTCACATCCGCCCGCAGGCAGATGGCCCTCGCGCGTGACGATCAGCCCCTCGATCGGATGGGACCCGGCATTCTTGCGCGCAACGCGCATCATGTCGGCCGCGCCCTTGCCAACGGCAATCACGACCGTACGGCCGAGCTGCGAGACAGGAAGCGACCGCGGCATGGCGGTACCGGCTGAAACAGCATCAACGGCGCGATCGAACAACAGGCGCAGCATGGCGCGCTCGTCTGCGGTTCCCGGCGCGGATTGCAGGCTTTCGATTTTCCCCTCCTGAAGCTCTGCTGGCTCTGCCGATGAATTGCCTGTCGCTTCAGGGCGCGCGCAAGCCGCGCCGTGCGGAACGTTGCGTTGCTAATTTCGCGACACGGCGCCGGTCGAGGTCTGATCGCCCTAGCTTGGTTCCCACGACAGCATCGGCCGCAGGTGTTCAACCAGGTAGTCGATCAGCGAACGCACGCGCAGCGGAACGCTGCGCGGATCGGCGAAGACGGCGAAGAAGTTCATGTCTGCAGTCTGCCAACCGTGCAGCACTTCGACCAGCCGGCCTTCGGCCAGGTCGCGCTTGCACAGGAATGCCGGCAGGTTGGCGATGCCGAGCCCGGCCAGCGTGGCGTCGCGCAGCAGGATCAGGTCATTGCAGAGCAGGCGCGGGGTGAATTCTACCGCCACTTCGCTATCGCCCTTGTGCAGGTTCCAGCGATGGCGCTTGTCAGCCGAACCGCTGGCCAGCAAATCAAACCGTGGCAGCTCCATGTGGGTCTGGGGCATGCCCTTGCGCTCGAAATAGCCGGGGGCCCCGAAGGCACCGCATCCGGTAGTACCGATCTTGGTTGCGATCAGCCCTGAATCCGCCAGCGGCCCAACCGCCAGCGCCACGTCAAAGCCAGACCGCAGCAGCTGGACGGCATCGTCGCTGAGCACGCTGACAAGCCGCACGTCGGGGAACTCTTCCAGGAACCCGGCCAGCAACGGGCCGACCAGGCTTTGCCCGAGCACATAGGGAATGGCGACCCGGACCACGCCTTGTGGAACCTTGCGGCGTGATTGCAGCGCGCGCTCGCCATCGCGCAGGACCCCAATCGAGCGCAGGCAATAGTCGAAGAAGAAAGTACCATCCTCGGTCACCGTCACCGCTCGCGACGAGCGGTTCAGCAGCTGGACCGAGAGGGCGTCCTCCAGCCGAGAGATCCGTCGGCTGACGGTTGATTTCGGCATGCCAAGCAGTTGGCCTGCTTTGGTCAGGTTCTCTGTTTCCACCACCTTGATGAAGACCATCAGGTCACCCAGATCGAGCATGTCAGCATCCCATGTTTCATTTGCAGCAACGCACCGTTGCGCGAAATCTGGCTTCCGGCAAGTGGGCGGCTCAACCAATTTCTAGGGTAGAACCAAAATTACCGGCCATTCAGGATCCGGAACGCAAGGAGGGGAACATGCACCGTCGCCATAACCTACTGACTGCCGCTCTCATGAGCTCGGCCGCGCTGGCCGCAGTATTGCCCAGCGTCGCCCTTGCGCAGACCCAGTCGGCCCAGGACAAGCCGGCTGCCGATGAGGCCAGCGATCCCGCGATCGTGGTCACCGGTACGAGCCGCAAGCGCATTGCGCTCGATACGCCGCTGGCGGTCAGCCAGGTCGATCAGGCTTCGCTCGCCCGCCTCAGCACTAGCTCGCAGGCTGACATTCTGAACTCGATCCCGACGATCAAGGCCGATGGCGGCGGCGGCGAAGTTGCATCCAACGTGTTCGTGCGTGGCCTGCCCTCGGGCGGCCAGTTCCAGTTCACGCCGCTGCTTTACGATGGCATCCCGGTGCTGTCTTCGTTCGGCCTGAACTCTTCGGCCTATGACGTCTACTACCGCAACGATCTGGGCGTCGAGCGGATGGAATATGTCCGCGGCGGGATTTCCAACCTGTTCGGCCCCGGTTCGGTTGCTGGCATGATCAACTACATCAGCACCACCGGTCGCGATGAACTGAAGGGTGCGGCCCAGCTCGAAGTGGCAGAAAAGGGTCGCTACAAGGGCGACCTCGCGCTGAGCGGTCCGCTGGCGCAGAACCTCTACTTCGCTCTCTCGGGCTGGTATCGCAAGGACGATGGCCCGATCAAGACCGGCCTGGACACGGAAGGCTACCAGCTGCGCGGTAACCTGAAGTATGCCTTTGGCGATGGCAGTGGCTCAGTCACCCTGTCGGGCCAGTACATCGACGATCAGGTCCAGTTCTATCTGCCGATCCCGCTGGATGGCACCACTCGCAACCGCATTGCCGGCAATGATGGCAAGACCGTTTTCTCGGTCCAGACTGCTGCCGTGGCGGGACTTGGCTTCAATACCCCTGACGGGCGCTATACCAATTCGATCACCGATGGCGTGACGTCGAAGGGCGGCCAGCTCGCACTCGCGTTCGAAAAGGAATTCGGCGACAGCGGCTGGGCGATGAACGGCCGGGCCAAGTATTCGAACTACAAGCACAAGTTTGGCCTGTGGTCGGATGGCGATGGCCTGGTGAACGTGCCTGAAACGCTTTCGGCGTTCCTTAGCAACACCACCCGCCGCGGCCAGATTGGCGAACTGAACGGCATCGGCCTGGCAAATGCCAGCTTCACTTACGTCGGCGGCGGTGCCGTGGGTGCCAACACGATCGTGTTTGCCAATCGCTTCACCGATCGCAACCGTCCGGTTGACGATTTCACTGCCGAACTGAACCTGACGAAGAAGCTGACCACCGGCGGCATCGATCATGCCTTCACCCTTGGCGGCTTCTACGGCAAGGCGAGCGCGACGGACTATAATGTCACCACCACCATCCTGGGTGAGTTCAACAACCGGCCGCGCCTGATCAACCTGACTGTCACCAACCCGACCTCGGGTGCGACGACTGTCATTTCCCAGGGCGGCCTGCTGAATGCCGGCGCCGGCTATGTGAACAACCATCACGAAGCGGCGCGCTATGCAGCCTATCTGGCAGACCAGATGGAAATCTCGGATCGCTTCAACCTCGATCTTGGCGTGCGTGTCGAACACCTGAAAGGCACGATCAGCCGCGAGCGGACGTCGACTGTAGTCAGCGATAGCACCACGGCGAACCTGTCGGGTGCACTGCGCGACGTGATCTGGGGCAACGATGGCTACCTCTCGGGCAAGGTTTCGACCACCGAGTGGGCTGCCGCATTCGGCGCGCTGTACAAGCTGACCGATGACATGAGCCTCTATGCCAATGGCAGCCGTGGTTACTTCTTCCCGGAAATCCGCTCGGTGGGCTTCTTCATCGCGCCGGGCACGGCAGCCAACGCGAATGTCAGCGGCACCAATGCCAGCTATACCGGTGAAATCATCAAGCAGGCCGAAGTGGGGCTAAAGCTGCGCAAGCCGCAGTTCTCGCTGACGCTGGCCGGGTTCTACAACAAGCTCGACAACCGCCGTCAGGTCAACCAGATCAACAACGGTACCGGTGGCTTCACCGAAGCAGTCAACCTGACTTCGACCGAGAGCTATGGCGCCGAAGCCACGCTTGATCTCAAGCTGATCGACAACCTGCACTTCAATGGCAACCTGACGCTCCAGAATGCCAAGTACAAGCTGGTCCAGTCGCTGGTCTCGGGAGTGCCGACGCTGAATGCCGCCCTGATCGGCAAGAAGCTCGAGCGCCAGCCCAACGTGCTGTACAATGCCGGCCTCTACTACGACGATGGCATGTTCGACGCCGCGTTCTTCACCAATTACACCGGTGACAACTTCACGGCCGCCAACAACGCGATCGAGCTCAAGGGCTGGAACGTTGCCAATCTTGATGCCGGCGTGAAGCTGCCGCTTGGCGGAAACAGCGTCCGTATCGGGGTGAACGTGTTCAACCTGTTCAACAGCCAGGCGACGACCGAAGGGTCGCCGCGCCAGGATGTCAACCAGACTGTCGGCGGCGCTTACTTCGTCGGTCGCCCGGTCCTGCCGCGGCGGATCTCGGCCAAGGCTTCGGTGACCTTCTGATCCAACTTCCCGGCGGTTGGCCTGGGGGCCAGCCGCCGGGGCATTTAGGCCTCATCATGACTTTCGATCCGGATGCAGCAGCGCGCGAGATCCTGCGGCAGAATGACCGTGGCACCTACACGGTTCCCAATGGCAAGGTTTACCCGTTCCAGTGGAACTGGGATTCGGCCTTTGTCGCACTGGGCTTTGATACTTTTGACCGCAATCGCGCCTGGATCGAACTTGAAGCCCTGTTTGCTGCCCAGTGGGACGATGGCTTCGTCCCGCATATCATTTTCTGGCAGGACGATCCCGGCTATTTCCCGGGGCCGACGGTCTGGGCCACCAACCGCACGCCGGTAACATCCGGGATCACCCAGCCACCGGTTGCCGGGAGCGTGCTGCGCGCGCTTTGGGACAGCGCCAACGCGGCAGGTGAGGCAGAGCAATTCCGTCCGCGGGTTGAAAAGCTGTTCGATCAGGTTCTCGATTGGCATCGCTGGTTCAGCAACCATCGCGACCCCGAGCGCCGCGGCGTGGTTGTTGCCATGCACCCCTGGGAAACCGGGCGCGACAATTCGCCCGAATGGGATGTGCCGGGCGAGCCGATCGATATCAGCAATGTCGGCGAATATGTCCGGCGCGATACCGGGCACCTCGATGCCAAGATGCGGCCCACCAAGCTGGAATACGATCGCTACCTGGCGCTGGTCCAGTTCGGCCGGGCCAACGGCTGGGACCATGGCAAGATCGCTGCTGCCAACCCGTTCCGCGTGGCCGATGTCGGGATGTCGATGATCCTGCTGCGGGCCAATCGCGACATGGCTGATCTGGCCCGTGCCCTGGGCCGCGCCGCGCATGCGGCCGAACTTGACGCGCTGGTTGCCCGCGCCGAGCGGGGGATCGACTGGCTCTGGGATGCCGACAAGGCATGCTGGTGCTCGCGCGATCTGCTGACGGGCCGGTCATCCGGCTTTGTCACCAGCGCCTCGTTCCTGAGCTTCTATGCCGGCCTGCGCGACACCGCGCGCGATGCGGCCATGCTGCGCCACTTCGATCGGATCGCCGGCAAGGTGCGCTACATGGTGCCGAGCCTCGATCCCGATGATCCCGGCTTCCAGATGATCCGCTATTGGCGGGGCCCCGTCTGGGCCGTGGTCAACTACATGATCGGTTGCGGCCTGCTGGAGCAGGGGTACACCGCACAGGGCCGCCGGGTCTATGATGATACCCGCGCGATGATGAACCAGACCGGATTCTTCGAAGCCTATTCCCCGATCGATGGTGCGGGCAGCGGCGGTGATGATTTTTCATGGACCGCGGCGATCTGGCTCGCTTGGCAAAACGCAGGCTGACGGTGGGCCTCTCTGCTGCGCAGCGGGCCGATTACGACGCCAACGGCTATATCCTGGTCAAGGGGCTGCTGTCGCCCGAAGAAGCGGCATTCTACCGCGCGGAAGTACATGCCCTTGATGCCCGGCAGGGAGCAACCAACGCAACCTGGGACAGCGTGCGGGGCGATAATGCGCTGTCACATAGCCACGATGTCCACTTCAAAAGCGCGGCCTTTACCCGGCTACTGCTCGATGCGCGGATCACCGCCATTGCCCAGGATCTGATCGGTCCCAACGTTCAGCTGCATCACAACAAGATGTTCATCAAACCGCCCGAAAAGGGTTCGCCCTTTCCGATGCACCAGGACTATCCCTATTTCCCCCACCGGGATCATTCGATGATCGCGGCGATCCTTCACTTTGATGATGCCCCGGCCGATCGCGGCTGCCTCTGTGTCTATCCGGGCAGCCACAAGCTGGGCCCGCTGCCGGATCACGGGGCCGATCATCATGTCAGCCCGGAAGACTATCCCATAGCCGGTGCAACACTGGTTGAGGCCGAGGCTGGGGATGCGATCTTCTTCCATTACCTTCTGGTCCACGGCTCGGGGGTCAATGTCTCGACCGAACCGCGCACCACGCTGCTGATCCAGATGCGCGACCCCGCAGACGCCCAGCTGAATAACCGCCACGCATCGCGCGGCCAGGGCATGATGCTGGCCGGGATCGATCCGCTCGAAACGCCATTCGCCTTCGCCTGGGAGCGGCCCGCGGATTGAGCGGCGCGGCACGCGCGGAACATGGCAGCCCCTGGCATTCGGTGCCGGGTTCAAAAGGAACGCTGAATTGTCTGACCAGGCGGTGTTTGGGGGTATTGAACTGGGCGGCACAAAGATCGTCATGGCGATCGGCCGTGCCGATGGCGCGATAACCGCGCGCGCTACTATCGCCACCGCGCCGCCAGACCAGGTGTTGCCGCAGCTGGCTGCCTTCTTCAGCGCCGCTGGATCGGGGTTGCGGGGTGTCGGAGTGGGCGCCTTCGGACCAATCGTCATCGATCCCGCCTCGGCAGACTACGGCTGCCTGCTTGAGACCAACAAGCCGGGTTGGAGCGGCTTTGATCTTGCCGGTGCATTGAGCGCCGAACTCAAGTCGCCGCTGAAGATCGTGACGGATGTCGGAGCGGCCGCGATCGGCGAAGCCCGCCTTGGCGCGCTGCGCGGGGCCGGTCTTGGGATCTACATCACGGTCGGTACCGGGATCGGCGGCGCGATCCTTGCCAATGGAGAGATCTTGCCGGCGCGGCTCCATCCGGAGCTAGGTCATGTCAGCCTCTTGCGCCGCGCAGGCGATGGCGCGCCGTCGGTTTGCCGCTTTCATCCAGACTGCGCCGAAGGACTTATTGCCGGTCCGGCCATTTTTGCCCGTTTCGGGCGCCAGCTTGCAGCCAGCGATGCCAGCGGCCCAGAGATTGCCCTGGTGGCAGATTACCTGGGCCAGCTCTGTGCCAGCCTGGTGTTGACACTGTCTCCCCACCGTATCGTCATTGGTGGCGGGGTCAGCCAGGTGGCGGGGCTGCTCCCGCTGGTCCAACAGGAAATGCTGCGGCAACTTGGTGGGTACGGCCTTGTCGGCCTTGATGATCCGGCCTTCATCCGTTCGCCGGAACTGGGGCAGGACGCTGGTATAGTTGGGGCATTGCTGCTCGGTGCGCAATTGGGCAGCCTGATCCCCCCGGCCTGCTGAGCGCACCAGCGGCGGGGTGTGCGGGTGCCCTAGACCAGCCCGTCCCAGATCAGCTTTGCTCCCAGCAGCACCATCAGCAGATAGATCAGGCTATAGAACCGCGCCGGGTCCATCCGGCGGATCAGTCGCACCGCGCCCAGCGTGCTGAGCACTGCCAGCGGCATCAGCAGTACCGCGGCCATCAGTGTCTGCGCGTTGAGGGAGCCAAGCGCGACATAGCTTGGCACTTTCATCCAGTTGACCGCAGCAAAGACGACCGAACTGGTCCCGACATAGGTTTCGTGCGGCAGCCGGCGCGGCGTGACCCAGATCTGGAAGGGTGGCCCGCCAGCGTGGGCAACCTGGCTGGTAAAGCCCAGGCCTACCCCGAACAGGGTCCCGACCCAGCCCGGCGAATCCGATGGAGCAACGATCCGGCCGCCGCGTTCCAGCCAGAGGCGATAGAGCCCGAAGCTGAAGGTCAGAATGCCCAGTACCAGCAACAGCCGTGCTTCGGGGATCGCGGCGGCAAGCCCGGTACCCAGCGCAACGCCCACGGCCGCGCCGGGCAGCATCCAGGCCACGATCCAGCCGCTCCAGCTGTGGCGGAACGACCAGACGCTGACAACGTCCTGCACCAGCAGCACCGGCAGCAGGATCGCGGCGGCAACAGCGGGGGGCAGGGCCAAGGCCAGCAGCGGTGTCCCCAGGACGCCCAGTCCAGAGAATCCGCCCTTGGCCAATCCAAGGATGCAGACAGCGATGGCGGCAAGCGCCAGGGTGGCGGGATCGGCCAGCAATTCCATCTTCACCTGCCAGCACGGAACGCCCGGGCGCGCAAGTTTGCGCCGCAGCTTCTCCGCGGTTGCCTTGCTTGCATCTCGACCTGGGCCAGCCGCTTGGCTAGGCTGCGGTCAAATCAACCGATCGGACCTGTCATGCACCATCGTCTTCTGCTTAGTGCCGCCTGCCTGCTTGTTGCTGCCCCGCTCTCGGCGCAATCACCGGAAGCCGTGGCGACCGCCGCTCTGAAGGCTGCACCGGTGTGGGATGGGCATAATGACGTGCCCGAACAGCTGCGGGATCGCCGCAAGAACGTGCTGGGCGATTTCAACTTTGCCGATACCGGCAACACGGCTGATCCGGCAAAGGACGTGGCGGCGATGCAGACCGACCTCAAGCGGCTGCGGGCGGGCAAGGTTGGGGCGCAGTTCTGGTCAGTCTATGTTTCGGCCAACCTGACCGACCAGCAGGCAGTTCAGGCTACGCTTGAGCAGATCGACGTGACCAAGCGCCTGGTCGCGCGCAATGCCGCCGACATGCAGCTGTGCGAAACCTCGGACTGCGTGGCCAAGGCAATGAAGGCTGGCAAGATTGCCTCGCTGATGGGCATGGAGGGCGGCCATTCGATCGGCGGGTCGCTGGCCGTGCTGCGCCAGATGTACGAACTGGGCGCGCGCTACATGACCCTCACCCATTTCAAGAACACCGCCTGGGCCGACGCTGCCACCGATGCGCCGGTGCATGATGGCCTGACCGATTTCGGCCGCGACGTGGTGCGTGAGATGCAGCGGCTCGGCATGCTGGTCGATCTCAGCCATGTCAGCGAAGCGACGATGATGGATGCGCTGGACGTGGCCAAGGCGCCGGTGATCTTCAGCCATTCGAACGCGCTGGCGGTCAACAGCCACCCGCGCAACGTACCGGATGCCGTGCTGGCGCGGCTCAAGGCCAATGGCGGGATCGTGATGGTCAATGCCTATCCGGCCTATGTGGTTGAGGCGACCCGGCAATGGAACATCCAGCGCGCCGCCGAAGAAGCGCGGCTGAAGGCGGTGCACATCGGCCAGCCCAAGGCGGCCGCGGCTGCCCTGGCGGCCTGGGCCAAGGCGAACCCGGCGCCGGTCGGATCGACCGCCGACGTCGCCAATCACCTTGATCACATCAAGCGCATCGCCGGGGCAGAGCACGTCGGCCTGGGCGGGGACTACGACGGGGTTGAAAATACCGTGGCCGGGATGGAGGACGTCTCGAAGTATCCGGTGCTGTTTGTCGAGCTCGCCCGCCGTGGCTGGACCCAGCCCGAACTGGAAGGCCTGGCCAGCCGGAACATCATGCGGGTGATGAAGGCTGCCGAAGCCTATGCCGCCAGCCGCAAGGGCGATGCACCGATCGAGAATCCCGTCAGCTTCTAGTGCGGATCGATCCGGCCGATCATCCGGAAGAAGAACGCGGTTGACCAGCCGAGCAGGAAGATGCCCAACACCGATTCAAAGGCACCCAGCAGGCGCCAGTCGGGCGCCACGTGCAGATCGTTGTAGCCGACGGTCGAATAGCTGATGGTCGAGAAATAGAGCGCAGGCTCTAGCTGCGGGATTGCGCCCAGGACGATATAGACCAGGGCGAAGAGCCAGATTTCGATCCCGTGCAGCGCCAACATGGCCATCACCACGCCCAGGGTGAAGGCGGTGCCGCGCGGCGAGAGTGGATCGATGTGTTTCAGGCGCTCGATCGCGGCTTCGGTGCGCACTGCGCGGTTAAGGCCGAACAGCCCCAACCCGTGGATGACCACGCAGAACACCACCATCACCGATGAGACCGCGAACTGGAGCAGCAGGTTCTGATCCAGCGCGGCTATCGGTTCAGTCGCGCATCAGATTGTTGATCGCGGTCTTGGCGCGGGTCTGGGCGTCAACCGTCTTGACGATCACCGCGCAGTACAGCGACGGGCCCGGGCTGCCATCGGGCAGCGGCTTGCCGGGCATGGAGCCGGGCACGACCACGGCATAGGGCGGCACGCGGCCAATGTGGACTTCGCCGGTCGCCCGGTCGATGATCTTGGTCGATGCGCCGATGAACACACCCATCGAAAGGACCGCGCCTTCGCAGACCCGCACGCCTTCGACCACTTCGCTGCGGGCGCCGATGAAGCAATTGTCCTCGATCACCACCGGTCCGGCCTGAAGCGGTTCAAGCACCCCGCCGATCCCGACGCCGCCCGACAGGTGGACGTTCTTGCCGATCTGCGCGCAGGAGCCAACCGTCGCCCAGGTATCGACCATCGTGCCATCGCCGACATGTGCGCCGATGTTGACGAAGCTGGGCATGAGAATCACGCCCTTGCCGATATGCGCACCGCGCCGGACCACGGCACCCGGCACCACGCGGAAGCCGCCTTCGCGGAATCGATCCTCGCCCCAGCCGGAAAACTTGGATGGTACCTTATCGAACGCAGGGGCGCCCGCGGCACCATTGGCGACGACTTCGTTGTCGTTCAGCCGGAAGCTCAGCAGCACGGCTTTCTTCAGCCACTGGTTGACCTTCCAGCCATCCTGGCCATCCGGTTCGGCCACGCGGGCCTGGCCGCTGTCGAGAAGTTCAAGCGCTGCTTCAACCACTTCGCGGACATCGCTGCTTGCTGGCGTAACAGTATCGCGCCGCTCCCAAGCGGCTTCGATGGCATTGGCGAGATCTGCAGTCATGTCTGGGCTCCACGGCGCTTGCGCTAATGCAACTGCGCCTAGCCGCGCCCACGGCCCGCTTCAAGCACGGTCTCACCGCGCTTTGGCACCGGTCGATCCTTGGTTTGGCGGAAATTCCCCGTTAAGGCTGGCCATGAGAGGAGGGTGACCAGGAGTGATGGCTCAAATGCGATCGTTGAACACCAATCGCGCGCCCTGGCATGTCATTGCAGCAGCCCTGCTGTTTGTCACTGTCGCCGCCTGTGGTGGTGGCGGTTCTGTTGGCAGTACTCCGGCACCAGCGCCGGCGCCGACGCCGACGCCGACTCCCGATCCCACTCCGACCACCAGCCCAAGCCCGACCCCGCTGCCGACGACGACGCCGGATCCGACCCCGACGCCTACTCCCACACCTACTCCGACTCCAACCCCGACCCCCACTCCCACACCTACTCCGACTCCAACCCCGACCCCCACTCCCACACCTACCCCCACGCCCACTCCCACACCGACTCCGACCCCAACACCGACCCCAACCCCGACCCCGACGCCCACGCCTGCCCCAACTCCAACACCCACTCCCACGCTCAGCGTTTTCTTCCTGACGAGTGAGTACAATCGCTCGAGCGGGCCGCAGCAGCATGGAGCCCTCACGCCGTGGTCCGCCGGCTACAATGGCAAAGGGGTGACGATCGGGTTCATCGATACGGGTATCGACAGCGACAGTCCTGAATTTGCCGGGCGGCTTTCGACAGCCTCGGCCGACGTCGCGGGCACCCGCGGGCTCGATAACCCGGACAGTGACCACGGCACCAACGTCGCCATGGTCGCGGCTGCTGCGCGCGACAGCCTGGGCATTGTCGGCATGGCCTATAATGCCATCGTCGCGATGTTCCGTGCCGATACGGTCGGCACTTGCGCCACCAAGGACGCGAACGATCCGAAGAGCGGCTGCAAACTGGCAGACTCCGCCATCGCCCAGGGGATTGATCGCGCGGTTACCGCCGGTGCCAAGGTGATCAACCTGTCGCTGGGCGGCTCGTCCCCCAGCACGGCCGTACGGCTGGCCATTGCCCGCGCGGCCCGCGCCAATGTGGTCGTGGTGGTGGCTGCAGGCAACGACGGCAATTCGACCGAGACCGGCGTCGATCCGAACAACCCCGATCCCTTTGCTACCGGCCTGCGCCAGGCGGGTAGCGGCAATGTCATCATCGCCGGATCGGTTGACAGCGCCAATGCCATTTCAGCCTTTTCCAACCGCGCCGGAACCGAGGCCACATGGTATCTTTCCGCCCGCGGGGAGAAGGTCTGCTGCGTATACGATAACGGGGTGCTCAAGATCACCACCGACGAAAGCGGCCAGAGGTTCCAGTATGTCTTCTCGGGAACCAGCTTTGCCGCCCCGCAGATTGCCGGCGCGGCGGCGCTGCTGATCCAGGCCTTCCCGAACCTGACGGCAAACCAGGTGGTGGACCTGCTGCTGCGCACGGCCCGCGATGCCGGCACTGCCGGGGCCGATACAACCTATGGCCGCGGGATTCTTGACCTTACCGCCGCCTTCGCGCCGCAGGGCACCACCAGCCTTGCCGGCACGGCGATACCCGTCCCGGTAACCGATACGACCGGGGTCACCTCAACGCCGATGGGCGATGCCGGAACGCGGGCGGGTTCGATTGAGACGGTGGTGCTGGATAGCTACCAGCGTGCCTATGGCCTGAACCTTGCGGTCGGATTGCGGCAGGCGCAGGTCCAGGCCCGGCTGGCCCCGGCCCTGGCTGCGAACCATCGCAACCTTGCGCTGGGCGGGGGCAAGGTGGCGCTGGCCTTCTCGGTCGATGCTACCGGCCGGATCGCGAAGCTTCCCTGGACCGGACAGCTGCGGCTCAGCCGCGAACAGGCCGAGCAGGCCCGCGTTCTGGCTGCCCGCGCGGTGTTGCAGCTGAACCCGGGCCGCAAGCTTGGCTTTGCCTTTGAGCAGGGCGCAGACGGGCTTGTCGCCCAGTTGCAGGGACGCGATCAGCCGGCTTTCCTGATCGCCCGCTCCCCGCTGGATGACCTTGGCTTTGGTGGTTCCGGGCAGACCAGCTTCGCGGTTCGCGAAAGCCTGGGCCCATGGGGGCTGACCTTCAGCGCCGAACATGGCTCGGCCCAGGCGGCGGCGCGGGTCAATCTGGCGACTTCGGCGTCCGATCGCCTGCCGGGCGTTCCGGCATCGCGTTTCGGCTTGTCGCTGGACCGGCAAATTGGCGATCTGGACGCGGCGCTGGGTGCCTCGTGGCTGGTCGAGCGCGACTCCGTGCTGGGTGCGCGTTTCCACCAGGCCTTCGGCGCGCGCGGAGCCGACAGCCTGTTCCTGGATGCGAGTGGCGGGTGGGAAGTGTTGCCCGGCTGGCGGCTCGGCGCGGCTTGGCGCAGCGGCTTTACCCGGCCCCACGCCGGAGGGTTGGTCAGCAGCGGTTCGCGGCTGCGGTCGTCGGCCTGGGCCATCGATGCGCAGCGAAGCGGGGTCTTCGCCGCCGATGATAGCCTGGCCCTGCGCCTGTCGCAGCCACTGCGGGTCGATCGTGGCGGGCTCATGCTCAATCTGCCGGTCGACTATTCATATGCCACGCTCAGCCCGGTCTATGGCCAACGGCTGCTCTCGCTGGCGCCCAAGGGGCGCGAACAGGATATCGAGTTGGTTTGGCGCGGCGGGATCTGGAACGGAACGGCCATGGCCAGCCTCTATTACCGCAAGGATCCGGGCCACTATGCCGCGCTGCGCGATGATGCTGGCCTGGCGATCAGCTGGAACCGGCAGTTCTAGACAGGTCGGGCCGGTCCCGGCATGGCTGGGGCATGACCAATGCTGTTTCGCAAACCTCGCGGGCGCTCGAAGGCGTCAAGGTGCTTGACCTGTCGCGCGTTCTGGCCGGGCCGTGGTGCACCCAGATCCTCGCCGATCTTGGTGCCGAGGTCCTGAAGGTCGAACATCCGGGCCGCGGTGACGATACCCGTGCCTGGGGGCCGCCGTTCGTGAAACTGCCGGATGGCAGCGACGATCCGCAGGAAAGCGCCTATTACCTCTGCGCCAATCGCAACAAGCGCTCGGCCGCGATCGATCTTGCCACGCCAGATGGCGCGGCGCTGATCCGCCGCCTTGCCGCCGAAGCCGACGTGCTGGTGGAAAATTTCAAGGTTGGCGGGCTGGCCAAATATGGCCTCGACTATGCCAGCATCGCCGCAATCAATCCGCGGATCGTCTATTGTTCGATCACCGGCTTTGGCCAGACCGGGCCCTATACCAAGCGCGGCGGCTATGATTTCGTCGCCCAGGGCATGGGTGGGTTCATGTCCGTGACCGGTGAGGAGAACGGCGGCCCGCTGCGCGCAGGGGTGGCCATGGCCGACCTTTCGACCGGCAACTTCGCCGCGATTTCGATCCTTGCCGCGCTGCGCCATGCCGAACGGACTGGCGAGGGCCAGCAGATCGACATCTCGCTGCTCGATACGCAGATCGCGATGATGGCCAACCAGGGATCAAGCTATCTTGTCGGCGGGGTCGCTCCGGGGCGGCTCGGCAATCGGCATCCCACCGTCGTGCCCTATACCACCTTCGACGTGGCCGACGGGGTGCTGATCATCGCCATTGGCAATGACCTGCAGTTCCGCGCCTTCTGCACCGAGATGGGCGTGCCGGAACTTGGCACTGACCCCCGCTTTGCCCTGGCCCGAGCCCGGCTGGCGAACCGCGAGGCGATCGAGGCGATCGTTGCCGACCTGGTGAAAGACCAGACCCGCGATGCGCTGATCGACCGGTTGGAAGCAGCCGGGGTGCCGGTGGGTCCGGTCAACACGCTGGAAGACGTGTTCAACGATCCCTTCATCGCGGCGCGCGGCACGCTGCACCATTTCGAGCGTGAAGACGGAGTGCGAATTCCCTCGGTGGCCTATCCGGGCAAGCTGTCGCGCACGCCCGCGCAGTTTGATCGCCTGCCGCCCCGGGTGGGGGAGCACGGCCGCGAACTGCTGGCCGAATGGCTGGGAATGGATGAGGCCGAATTCACCGCCCTGGCCGCGGCCGGAGCGGTGAAAGGCTGAAGATCCTCCCCAAACGTGTTTGGGGAGGACATGGGGGGCTACATTCCCGCCAGCTTGGCGAATTCGAAGGCCCGGTCGACCAGCGGCTGGACCCGTTCGGACATGGCCTTGGCATGGGCCGAGCTGGCCGTGCCATCGATCACCCGCTTCTTGATGCCTTGCATGATTCCCGCCAGGCGGAAGAAGTTGTAGGCGAAGTACCAGTTCATGTCGGGCACGGAATCCCGCCCTGTGACCTGGCAGTAACGCTCCACCACTTCATCCAGCTCGGGAA
>JACCDH010827230.1_pt1 | contig 21914 bp, 25 predicted proteins | sample 7442481 | NCBI WGS metagenome assembly JACCDH01 (sample SAMN15323433, study PRJNA562643) | freshwater metagenome | isolation source: river surface water | place: USA:Blue River Watershed | collected 2017-08-15
GACCATCACCCAGTTCATCACCCAGCGTCAGATTATGGCGAAGAACCAAAACCCAGATGTGCAGAACAGCCAATACATGCAGACCCAGAAGATCCTTTTGTATGTGTTCCCGGTCATCTTCTTGATCTCGGGAATCTCGTTTCCGCTCGCCGTCATGTTCTACTGGCTGACCTCAAACTTCTGGACCATGGGGCAGCAGTTCATCGTTATTCGCAACATGCCAACCCCGGGTTCAATTGCCGCACGCCAGCGCGACGAGCGTTTGGCCAAGAAGGGTAAGTTGCCAAAGGCGGCTCCGGTAGAAGACACCCCAGCCCCAGAGACTCCAAGTTCAACCCAGCGTGTTCAGCCTGAGGGCAAGAAGCGCGCCAAGAAAAAGAAGAAGCCATGACAGACGAGAACCTAAACGAAGCGACCGAAGAACTCGAGTCAGCGCAAGACGAGCTAGCTAAGCCAGCCGAGACCCCAAAGCAGCTTGAGGAAGAGGGCGAAATCGCCGCAGACTACCTCGAGGAGCTGCTTGACATCTTCGACCTAGATGGCGACATTGAAATCGATGTTCGCCAGGGGCGCGCATACCTGGAAATCACGGCTGGTGAAGACAGCAATCTCAAGCTGATCTCGAACCCAGAGACCGTCGAGGCCTTGCAGGAGCTCACTCGCCTGGCCGTGCAGGTCAAGACAAACTCGTTCAGCCGCCTGATTCTTGATGTTGGCGGCTCACGCCAAACCCGAGTCGACGACCTAACCCGCATTGTAAACAAGCTGGTTGCCAAGGTAAAAGACAGCGGCGAAGCCATCCCGATGAAGCCAATGAGCTCATACGAGCGCAAGATTGTGCACGATTTGGTTAGCGAAGCCGGCCTAGTGTCTGAGTCTGAGGGCGAAGGCAAAGAGCGCCACATAGTCATCAAGCCTGCATAGTTTCACGTGAAACATTGGACCTCCACGTGGAGAATCTAGAGGGCGAATTTGCCCCAGAGGCCGAGCCGGCAAGCGCGGGCCTTATTTTTGGCGAGAACATCGATCGAGCCCGCAGATACTTTGAGCTGCTCGTGCGCGATGGCGACCTGCTTGGACTGCTCGGCCCACGTGAAATGCCCAAACTTTGGACCCGCCACATTCTCAATTCGGCGGTTGTAGCCGAACTGGTTTCGCCCGCAACCACGGTTGCCGACGTTGGCTCCGGCGCGGGATTACCTGGAATTCCTATGGCACTGGCTCAGCCTCAAGCACAATTTACGCTAATCGAGCCGATGGAACGCCGGTCGGACTGGCTGAAGAGCGTGGTTCTTGAGCTGCAACTTGAGAATGTTCGGGTTTTGCGAGCCAGGGCTGAGGAGGTGGCCGAGGTCTTCGATGTGGTCACGGCAAGGGCGGTTTCGGCTCTACCAAACCTGCTCAAAATGTGCGTTCCTCTTACTAAGCACGGCGGCGAGGTGATTGCGCTCAAAGGATCAAAGGCGGCCGACGAGATTGCTAACTCGAAAAAGCTGCAGAAGAAGCTGTCAATCGAGAGCTTTGAGATTGTGCGCGTAGGTGGCGAATTCTTAGCAGACCCCACTTTGGTGGTTCGAACTAAGTTAGTCTAAATTTTGAAAACAGGAGAAACCTTGCCAAACGAAGCCAAATTCGAAGACACCTCAGTCACCGAGGCCACCGTTGTCTCAGGCCTGGGCTATCCTGCCGATCGCAAAGAAGTAAGCGCAGAACCAACCGGCTGGATCGAATCCACCGAGACCGAAGTAAGCAAGATTTAGGGGAGATGTTTCACGTGAAACATGAAGGCGAAGACCGGAACATCCTTGGTGGATTGATGGACACGCCTCTCGCACGCGAAATTTCGGAGAACACCAACCGCTTGGCTCGGTTCAAAGAAACGCGCCTACCCAAGCCCGAAAAGACCCGAATCTTCACAATTTCTAATCAAAAAGGTGGCGTTGGCAAGACCACGACCACAGTCAACGTGGCTGCAGCCCTTGCCAGCAAAGGCCTTCAGGTACTTGTGGTCGATCTCGATCCGCAGGGAAACGCCTCGACTGCCCTAAACATCGAGCACCGCGAGGGCACTCCAAGCGTTTATAACGTGCTGCTTGAGGGCACGCCCATCGCCGATGTGGTTCAAATCTCGACCGAAATGCCTGGCCTCACCTGTGTGCCGGCGACCATCGACCTCGCCGGTGCCGAACTCGAGCTGGTTTCGGTAGTCGCTCGCGAAACCCGCCTCAAGAACGCCATCGAGACCTATATCAATACCTCGATGACCCCGCCTGACTACATTTTCATCGATTGCCCGCCGAGCCTCGGCCTCTTGACCGTGAACTCCTTCGTGGCAGCAACCGAGGTGCTGATTCCTATTCAGTGCGAGTACTACGCTCTTGAGGGGCTAACTCAGCTGCTCAAGAACATCAATCTGATCAAGCAATACCTGAATCCGACCCTCGAACTGTCGACCATTTTGCTTACCATGTATGACAGCAGAACCCGCTTGGCCGCTGGTGTGGCCGACGATGTTCGCAGCCACTTTCCAGCAATCACCCTGGATACAGTCATTCCACGCTCAGTCAAGGTGTCTGAAGCCCCGTCTTATTCAAAGACCGTCATTACCTATGACGGGTCTTCACCAGGTGCGATCGCCTATCTTGAGGCGGCCGGCGAAATAGCAATCAGAGGAGCGCAAAATGGCAGATAAAAAGGGTGGACTAGGCCGAGGCATTGGTGCCTTGATTCCAACGGCTCCTGCCGAAACATCGCGCCCAAGCGATATCTTCTTTGGTGGCGGCAAGCCAACTAATACACCTGACGAGACCGAATTGGTTCCGGTTCCGGGCATGACCTTCAGAGAGCTAGACCTCGACGCGATCGTGCCGAACCACAACCAGCCACGAACAGACTTCAACCAGGCAGACATGGATGAACTCGTGCACTCGATTCGCGAATTCGGAGTTTTGCAGCCGATTGTTGTTCGTTCGCTACCAAATGAAAAGGACAAATTCGAACTAATCATGGGCGAGAGGCGCTGGAGAGCGTCTCGACTAGCCGGAAAAACAACGATTCCGGTTGTGGTTAGAGAAACCGCGAACGAGAACATGCTGCGCGACGCATTGCTTGAGAACTTGCACCGCAGCAACTTAAACCCGCTCGAAGAAGCGAGCGCATATCAGCAGTTGATGGCCGACTTCGCAATTACTCAAGAAGCGTTGTCTGCAAAAATCGGACGCTCACGTCCGCAGATCTCAAACACGATTCGCCTGCTCAACTTGCCAGGAAGCGTTCAACTTAAGGTTGCCGGCGGTGCGTTAAGCGCTGGCCAAGCTCGCGCAATTCTTTCTGCAAAGAACGAAGAGCGAATGCAGCACTGGGCAAACAAAGCGATAAGCGAAAACCTAACTGTTCGTCAGCTTGAAGAACAGATCGCCATCGACGTCGAAGGTGTTGCAAAGAAAAAAGGCACAACGCGACCTGGTTCGAAAACAGCAGCGCTTGACGAGCTCGCGCAACTTCTTGGTGACGCATTAGACACGCGCGCAAAAATCAAACTTGGAAAAAAGAATGGCGAAATCAAAATTGAATTCGCAACAATGGGAGACCTGTTCAGAATTCTTGACAAGTTTGGTATCAAGAGAAATCTCTAAACAACTATCTGGTTCGCAGCGCTGCCTCTGCAATTGAGAGATAAACGCTTGCGAGCGTTGAGCCCTCGGCAGTAATCGCCTGCGGCAACAATGAAGTCTCGGTCATGCCGGGGCAAACGTTTGCTTCGAGAAACCAAACGATTCCCTTCTTGTCGACTATCGCGTCGATGCGTGAGAGGTGACGCAAACCGAGTGCAACGTGCGCATCGAGTGCAACCTTCGCCGCGCGATCGGCTACCGCACGAGTGACGCGCGCAGGAACGTGATAGTTAGTTTCACCGGCGGTGTAACGCTCCTGGTATCCGAAGCGACCAGACAGGGGCTCGATTTCAACAGCTGGCAAAGCAATCGCACCAGAGCCCAAATCGATAATGCTTATCGCCAACTCTGTTCCCTCGATGAATTTCTCGATGATCACAACGTCGCAGTAAACGTATGCGTCGACCATTGCGCGTGAGAGCTCGTCGGCCTTCTTAACCACCGATACGCCCTGCGCGCTTCCGCTGCGCGCGGGTTTCACAACCAACGGAAAGCTGATGGTCTGCGTCACGGCCTTGAGAATCGCGTCTGCATCTAACTCGCGAAATGTTTCTTTCGGAAGGGTGACAGACGCTGGAGTCTGAATGCCCGCCTGTGAAACGAGAACCTTCGCAATCGATTTGTCCCAAGCGAGCCGGGCACCGTTCGCGGTTGCCCCGACAAAGGGAACGCCAGTGAGCGAGAGTATGTCTCGAAGAGCGCCATCCTCGCCACTCGCACCGTGAAGGCAAGGCCAGATCACATCGGGCTTGTCTTTCTTAATGTTCGAAAGCAGGTGCTCATCAGGCTCGCGAATTATTACATCGGCGCCGGCGGCAAGCAGTGCATCGGCAACGCGCCTGCCTGATTTGAGTGAGATGTCTCGCTCGTGAGAAATTCCGCCGGCCAAAATTTGAATTTTGATTTTGCTCTTTGACTTACCCTTTGAAATCATCTCTGCCTACTTTTTCTTCGTGCCGAATGTTTCTAGTAACTCTGTTTGAAGATTGATCACGGTTGCCAAACGTTTGATGCCGAGCTTGATTCGCTCTGGTGTCGGGTAGCTGTAGCAGATTCGCAAAAACTCTTGGCCCGTTGAGTCGCCGAAGAAAGCCGTGCCGGGCGTGTAGGCAACGAGCTCTTTCACCGCGAGAGGCAACATCGCTTTCGAGTCGATTCCCTTTGGCAGGGTTACCCAAAGGTAGAAACCTCCATCAGGTTTAGTTGTCTTCAGGGCTGGCAAATGTTCGGCCATTGCTTCGAGAGCGGCATCGCGACGCTCACGATAAACACCTCTGAAGGTGTCGACCTGTTTTTGCCAATCGGCAACCGAAAGATATTCGCTGATCATCATCTGCGAAAACATCGATGGGCAGAGCAGTGCAGATTCTTGTGCGAGAACAATTTTGTCGCGAAGCGCCGGTGGCGCTAGAACATAGCCAACGCGAAAACCCGGAGCGAGAATCTTTGAGAAAGAACCCAGGTAGATGACGTTGTCATCCATGCTTCGAAGCGCATCGGGCACCGGCTTATCGAAGTAGAGCAAACCGTATGGGTTGTCTTCGAGAATCAAAATGTGTTCGCGCTGACAGATCTCGATTATTTGCGGACGACGCTCTTTCGCAAGAGTGACACCAGACGGGTTCGCGAAATTCGGAACCAGGTAGAGAAACTTGATTCGGCGACCCTGCGCCTTCATTCGATCGATTGCCTCTTGCAACGCAACCGGCGAGATGCCATCGTCATCGGTGAAGACGTGTTCGATGTGCGCTTGGTAGTGCCTAAAGATTCCGATCGCGCCCACATACGAAGGCCCCTCGGCCAAAACGACATCGCCCTTATCTAGAAAGAGACCGGCTACTAGGTCGAGTGCATGCTGTGAGCCCGTAGTCACAACCAAATCGTCTGGTGAGGCATGGATGCCTTCGAGCGCCATAACGTCACGCAATTGCTCACGCAAACCGGCGTCGCCTTGACCGCCACCGTATTGAATGGCCAGATCGCCCTTCTTGGCCATCATCGATTCGTAAGACTTGGCTAGAAGTTCTTTTGGCAGGGCCGATACGTAGGGCATGCCACCGGCGAGCGAGACCACCTCTGGCCTAGAAACCACGGCGAAAAGGGCTCGAACCTCAGAGACAGAAAGGGTGTGCGCCCGCTCTGAGTAGGAATCTAACCAGCCGTCGAAGTTAGTGCTGCGGGTGAAGCTGGGCTCTGGCATTGCCCTAGCGGAGCCACTGAGCTAGGTCTTGCTCAAGCGCAAACTTAGGCTTGGCACCGACCATGGCTTTTACCAGCTGGCCACCCTCGAAAACCTGCAGCGCAGGAATTCCGGTGACACCATACTGCTGAGCAAGCCCAGGCTCTTCGTCAACGTTAACCTTGACGATTTCGATCTTGTCGCCGTATTCGGCAGAGATCTGGTCGAGAATTGGCGCAACCTGGCGGCACGGACCACACCACTCGGCCCAGAAATCAACCAATACCGGCTTCGCGTTGTTGAGCACATCGGCCTGAAAGCTTGCGGTGGTTACGTTCTTTGCCATGGTTATCCTCGATTTCTTTTGAAACGTTTTTCTAAAGTTGTTTTATAAACCTAGTGGTCTGACAGGTAGTGTTCTGCATCTAGCGCCGCGACACAGCCAGAGCCAGCCGCGGTAATTGCTTGACGGTAGGTTGGGTCGATTACGTCACCGCAGGCAAAAACACCAGGCAGGCTAGTGCGCGAACTGCGACCCTCGACCTCGATGAACTTTTCATCGGTTAGCTTGAGCTGGTTTTCAACCAACCAAACTCGAGGGTCAGAACCGATTGCGATGAACAAGCCATCAACGGCCAGTTCGCTGATGCCGCCGTCTACGGTGTTCTTTAGCTTGACGCCGGTTAGGTTCGGCGCACCGAGCAGCTCGTCGACCGCCGAGTTGTAGACGATCTCGATCTTTGGGTTGTTCAAAACACGCTCTTGCATGGTCTTTGACGCCTTGAACGAGTCGCGACGGTGAATCAGGTAAACCTTGCTGCCGAAGCGACTCAAGAACATGGCCTCTTCCATGGCTGAGTCTCCTCCGCCGACAACCGCGATGACTTTCTCTCTAAAGAAGAAGCCGTCGCAGGTGGCACACCACGAAACTCCGTGGCCACTGAGCTCTTTTTCGCGCGGCAACCCGAGTTCGCGGTAGGCGGCTCCGGTGGCCAGAATCACGGTCTTGGCCTCGAAGGTCTGGCCAGCGCCGGTCTTTACGATCTTGATGTCGCCCTTGAGGTCAACCTCGATTACGTCATCCAGCAAAATTTCGGTGCCGAACCGCTCGGCCTGCGCCTGCATGTTGGCCATGAGATCAGGGCCCATCAGCCCGTCTGGAAAGCCAGGAAAGTTCTCGACGTCTGTGGTCTTCATGAGCTCGCCGCCGGCTTCAACCGACGAGGCGATTAGCAGGGGCTTGAGCCCGGCGCGTGCCGTGTAGATGGCCGCCGTATAGCCGGCAGGCCCAGAACCGATGATGATTACGTCGCGCAAGATTTCTCCTAGAAGCGGGCGATTGCCCACAGATACAAGCCGATTTTAGCGGCGCAGTATTCCCAAAGCCCTGGTTAGCGCATTTTCAATCTCTCGAACTCGCAACAGTTTGAGTAACACCAGGTAAACGATGAGCATTACTAGACCCACAGTAACGTCGACGATTAGCGAATTGAGAATGGTCTTCATCGCAAACGAGCCCTGCGAGATTCCGCCGAGCAGTTCGAGAGTTGCCCAACCGGCAAGCGCCGCGATGATTGCGACGACAGTGAATTTCGTTGTGCTCGACGCGATCTTGTGTTCGCCGAGAGAACCGATTCGACGACGCAAAAGCAGATAGGCAACAATCGCCTGAACCGAAACCGTGAAGCTGGTCACCAGCGAGAGTGAGACCACCAACCATTCGCGTGGAACAAGAACAGCCATCGTGAGTGAACCCGCAATGTGCAAAGAGATTTGAACGCAAGTGAATACAAAAGGTGTTCGCGTATCTTCGAGCGCATAAAACGCGCGCTGCATCATGAAGACAAAACTGAATGGAAGCAAGCCGATCATCAAGGCAATCAAAACGTTCGCGAGCGCAACTGCGCCGAAGTATTCACCGATGAAAATTCTTGAAACCGGATAGGCGAGCACGATAAGAACCGCACTCGAGAAAACAGAGATGAGCGAAATCGTTCGAAGACCCTGAGCTAAATCGGCCTTCAACAAGTCGACGCGGTTTTCTTGAACGTGCGCCGACATCTTTGTGAAGTATGCGGTTGCAATAGAAACAGTTGCAACGCTGTGCGGCAACATGAAAATCAACCACGCAATTGCTGCGGCTGCGACAGAGGCTACAGCAATCGATTCGTTTCGAGCGCTAACCGCACTCGATGCAACAACGGTTTGCACAAGTCCACCGATTTGGGTAACCAGAACCATTCCGAGAGACCACGATGCCGCCTTGAGCGCTGGGCGCAAACCGAAGCCGCGCCACTTGAAGTTGAGACTTAACTTCATGCCGATCTTTTTCCAGGCGACAAAAAGAATCAGCGCTTGCGCGACCACGCCGAGAGTTGCGGTGCCGGCTATCCATGAAACCTGCAACTGAGACCAAGACTCGACGGCTTGCTTGCCGGTTGGGTCGGTGCCAAACATGATCACGTAGCCAACCAGACCGGCAATCGCGACAACGTTGTTTAGCACCGGTGCCCACATAAATGGCCCAAAGGCGCTACGCGCGTTTAGCACTTCGCCGAGCAACGAGTAGAGACCATAGAAGAACAACTGCGGCAGACACCAGTAGGCGAAGGCGGTCGCGAGGGCCAACTGTTCGGCGCTCCAACCGGTGGTGTAGAGCGACACCAACACTGGCGCCGCAAGGGTTGTAGCCAGGGTCGTGAAGAAGAACACAGTAATGATGAAGGTCAACAGCTTGTCGACATAACCCTTGCCACCGTCGAGATGCGCTCTCGCTCGAACAATTTGCGGAACCAAAACAGCCTGCAAAACACCACCGACGATGATCGCGTAAACGTTATTCGGCAGCTGGTTAGCAACACCGAATGCGTCGGCAGCGTTGGTGGTAACACCAATCACCATCGCGAGCATCACAGATCTTGCAAATCCGAGCACTCTCGAAATCACCGTGCCGCTGGCCATCACGAGCGAAGATCTCACGACACTCAAGCGACAACCTGACTCTCGCGACGTTTGCGAAGCGTTCTAACCAATCCGAGTGTTCCAAGAATTGAAACGATTGCGGTGAAGGCAACGATGATGTTGGTTTCGGCATCTGCGTTCACATTAACTTTGATGAACATCTGTTCGTTGAGTCGATAGCCACCGAAACTCTCAAGCCAAACCACCAGATCGACTTTGCCAACGCCAGTGGCTCGCACCGGAAGTTTTGCGGTAATGGTGGTTGCACCCGGAATCTTCACTGCGATTGCTGCCGGAATCACCAGTCGACCATTTGTCGCAATCGCGTGCACGTGCACGACAACGTCTTCAGCGTAATCATTCTGAATTCGCAGCGGAATGTTCGACGACGAGGAAAGAAGGTTGATGCTAGACCCGGGAACAAAGTGAACCCTCGGATAATCGGCGGGAGGTTCAGTTGTTGCTGCCGCCTGAGCGGTTGTTGCCGAAAACAGAACAAGCATTAGGGTTGCGGCCATCGAGACAAGTTTGCGAATCACTCTTCGCCCCTCGCCCACTCAATGACCTTGCGAGCCAGACGTTTTTCGTTTTCATGCGTGAGCTGCTTTTCGATCTCGTCTAGGGCGAACCAGCGAACGTCGACGGCTTCGTGGTCGGGATCGTTTTCGATAGTGAGGTGCCCGCCGGTTTGCTGCAATAGAAAGTGGTGAACGGTTTTCACGATGGTTTTTTCGGGGGTCTGAAACTCGTATTCGATGTCGCCAAGGTGTTCGAGCACCTCGGCAACCAGACCGGTTTCTTCGGCGATTTCGCGCACGGCAGCTTGTTCGGCCGTTTCGTTTCCTTCGGGATGCCCCTTCGGCACACACCAGTCGATGCGGTTGCCGCGGTTCAGTCGACCGATCAGAGCAATGCGAAAACTGCCGTCGTCACTCAGAACGAATCCTCCGGCAGATGTTTCGGCAACCCTCGGTCGAGGTGTTCCGGGCTGCCGTTCGCTCATAAAGCAAAGTTTAAGCCTTCGGCCACGCCGAAGCCTGTGGCACGATTGAAAGCATGCAGAGCGTGGCAGAAGCAATAGCGAATCTCGAGAAGACATTCGAGTCGTCGCTCTTTGCCGAGCTCGGCGAACGCTTCACGGCTGCAGGTCACGAAATTGCTCTGGTTGGCGGCCCGGTTCGCGATGCATTCTTGGGGCGAAGGTCACCAGACCTCGATTTCACCACAACCGCTACCCCAGACGAGATTTTGCAGCTAATCAAGCCGATGGTCGACGCCCACTGGGACATCGGCCGCGAGTTTGGCACCATCGGGGCGCGAATCGGCGACGAACACATCGAAATAACCACCTATCGAGCCGACAAATATGATGCCGACAGCCGCAAGCCCGAGGTTGCTTTCGGCAAAGACCTAACCGAAGACCTGTTGCGCCGCGACTTCACTGTGAACGCCATGGCGCTCAGGTTGCCAGACAAGGTTTTCGTCGATCCATTCAACGGTCTGCGCGACCTGATCGATGGAGTGCTTCGCACGCCAGGCAAGCCAGAAGACTCTTTCAGCGATGACCCCTTGCGCATGATGCGAGGTGCTCGCTTCGTTGCCCAACTCGAGTTAGAGATCGAACCCGAAACCTTTGCTGCCATGGCGTCGATGGCCGAGCGCATCGAGATCATTAGCGCCGAGCGCATCCATGATGAATTCGTCAAGCTAATGAAGGGCAAGAACCCGAGGCTCGGGCTAGAGGTTCTGGTTGACAGCGGTCTTGCCGCACTGGTTCTGCCTGAGTTGCCGGCATTGAAGCTCGAGGTCGACGAGCACCACCACCACAAGGATGTGTTCGAGCACACACTGACCGTGGTCGATCAAGCCATTGACTACGAAAAGGATTACGGCCTCGAAAGCGACTTCGTGCTGCGCTTCGCCGCGCTGATGCACGACATCGGCAAGCCAGCAACCCGCAAGCTCGAACCTGGTGGCGGAGTCTCTTTTTATCACCACGACTTGGTCGGGGCGAAGCTGGCCAAGAAACGCATGCAGGCGCTGCGGTTTGACAACGACACCATCAAGGCGGTTTGCCTGTTAATCGAGTTGCACCTTCGATTCTTCGGCTACAGCGACCAGGCCTGGACAGACTCGGCGATTCGTCGTTATGTGCGCGACGCCGGCGATCAGCTGCTGCGCTTGCACGCGCTCACCCGTGCCGACGTGACCACTCGAAACAAGCGCAAGGCCGACCGCCTCTCACACGCCTACGACGATCTCGAGCAGCGCATTGCCGTGATTGCCGAGCAGGAGCAGTTGAATGCTATGCGCCCAGACCTAAGCGGCGAAGACATTATGCGCATCCTTGATTTGAAGCCGTCGCGTGAAGTTGGCGAGGCCTACAACTACTTGCTCGAACTGCGCATCGAGGAGGGTCCGCTTGGCCCCGATGAGGCAGAAAAACGCTTGCTCGCCTGGTGGTCGGCAAGGTAGAGTTGTGAGGTTGCCCTTCGTGGCAACGTGCAAAACCCTCCTGTCATGGAAATCCCATGACCGTTCTAGTCCGAAGGAGGTGGGTTAGTCATGCACAAATACGAGCTAATGGTAATTCTCGACGCAGCAATCGACGAGCGCACTGTAGCCCCAAGTCTCGACAAGTTCCTCAACGTAATTCGCAACGGTGGCGGCACCGTTGACAGCGTTGACATCTGGGGCCGTCGTCGCTTGGCATATGAAATCAACAAGAAGACCGAAGGCATCTATGCCATCGTCAACATGACCGCAAACTCAGCAGACGTTATTGAGCTTGATCGTCAGTTGAAGATCTCTGAGGCGGTTATGCGCACCAAGGTATTGCGCGCCGACGAAGCTGTTTTCAGCATCAAGCCAGTTGAGGTTCCTGAGGTTTCGGCCGAAGAAGCAGCTGCAGAGAAGCCAGCACGCAAGGCTCCTGCAAGGGCAAAAGCTGAGGCTAACTAATCATGGCCGGTGAAGTTGTCGTAACTATCGTGGGCAACCTCGGTAGCGACCCTGAGCTTCGCTACACCCAGGGCGGAATCGCAGTCGTAAGTGTGAACGTCGGTTCGACTCCTCGCACATACAACCGCACCACCAACGTTATGGAAGACGGCGAGACCGTTTGGATTCGTTGCACCGCCTGGCGTGAAGTTGCAGAAAACGTTGCGCAGTCTCTAACCAAGGGAACTCGCGTAGTTGTTACCGGCCGCCTAAAGGCACCTAACGCTTACCAGAGTGCATCGGGCGAGGCTCGCGCTTCACTCGAACTCGAGATCGACGAGATTGGCCCATCGCTGCGTTATGCAAGCGCTGTAGTCACCCGTCGCGCTCGCGAGGCAGGAGCTGGTGCGGGAGCAGCCGGAGCCATGACCAACAACGACCCATGGGGCGACCCTTCTAAATCATCGCCAGCAGTTTCTGACGGAGGCTGGGCAAACCCAGGCGCCGGTTCAGCAGGCGCAGACGAAACCCCTTTCTAACCAAACTTTTTATTAGGAGTATCAAATGGCAGTTCTAAAAGGCGAGAAGCGCAAGCCAAATCGCAATGCTAAAAATGCAAAGCTTGCACCTGTAAAGGCAATCAAGGTTGGCGTGATCGACTACAAAGACATCGCAACCCTTCGCAAGTTCGTTTCAGACCGCGGCAAGATTCGTTCACGTCGCATCACTGGCGTCTCTGTTCAAGAGCAGCGCCTCATCGCCAAGGCCGTTAAGAACGCACGCGAGATGGCGCTAATGCCATACGCCGGTGCAGGCCGCTAAGGAGAAAAAGAATGTCAAAACTAATTCTGACTAACGAGGTATCAGGCCTCGGCTCAGCTGGCGATGTTGTTGAGGTAAAGAACGGTTACGCACGTAACTACCTTCTTCCTCGCGGCTTTGCAGTGCTATGGAGCAAGGGCGGCGAGAAGCAGGTCGATCAGATCAAGGCAGCTCGCAGCGCACGCGCACTAGCAACCGTTGAAGAAGCACAGACACTAAAGGCACGTCTAGAAGAGAAGGCAATTCGCCTTGTCGTCAAGGCTGGCGTCGGCGGTCGTTTGTTCGGTGCCGTAAAGACCGCTGACATCGTTGCTGCTGTTGCAGCTGCCGGTGTTGGTGAGCTCGACAAGAAGAAGGTTGAAATCACTTCGCCAATTCGTTCGACCGGAGAGCACACCGCTACCGTTCGTTTGACCAGCGACGTGGTTGCAAAGATCACTCTTCAGGTTGTCGGCAAGAAGTAATTCTTCAACCAAAACTCGACGAAAAACGGGCTCCGATTGGGGCCCGTTTTTTGCGTTAAATCGACGGCAAAAAAGCTGCCAAGTTTCGACCCCGCGTTGAGAGTTAAACGGGCCTGAATACCGCATAAATAAAGGGCAAACGCCCAGTGTGGATAGTCGGAAAATCGCCGAAATCGGGGGTAGAATTTGAGAGTTAGCAACCCCGAAAATTAGTCGCTTTTGAAGCGCATTTCAGTGGGCCTAATCCAGCAAAAAGGAGCACCAAACCGAAATGTCGACCCCAGAAAATACATACGACGCAGGCAATATCCAGGTTCTCGAAGGGCTTGAGGCCGTTCGAAAGCGTCCGGGAATGTACATCGGCTCCACTGGTCCGCGTGGTCTTCACCACCTCGTTTACGAGATCGTCGACAACGCCGTAGACGAATCACTTGCAGGTTATTGCGACACCATCAACGTCACGATCACCAAGGATGGCTGGATTCGCTGTGAAGACAACGGCCGAGGAATTCCAGTTGCAGAGCACCCAACCGAAAAGAAGTCGACCCTCGAGGTTGTGCTCACCGTGCTGCACGCTGGAGGAAAATTCGGCGGCGGCGGTTATGCGGTGTCGGGTGGTCTTCACGGCGTTGGCGCATCGGTGGTTAACGCGCTTTCAACCGAACTTCGCGCAGTCGTAGCTCGCGATGGACACTTTTGGACGCAGCAGTTCAAGATGGGTGTTCCAACCGGCAACGTAAAGAAGGGTCCGGTCTCTGACACAACCGGAACCGTGATCGAGTTCTTGGCGAACCCCGACATTTTTGAAACCGTTGAATACGATTACGAAACTTTGCGCCAGCGTTTTCAGCAGATGTGTTTCTTGAACAAGGGTCTGCAAATCAGTTTGTTCGATGAGCGCAACGGTCGCGAAGACACCTACTTGTATGAGCGCGGTTTGCAAGACTACGTCGAATATTTGAACGCAACCAAAAAAGTTGAAATCGTAAACCAAGAAATCATTTCTTTCGAAACCGAAACGAAAGAAAAGAACATGTCGGTCGAAATCGCGATGCAGTGGACCAACGGTTACAACGAGTCAGTTCACACTTACGCGAACACAATCAACACTCACGAGGGCGGAACGCACGAAGAGGGTTTTCGCGCCGCGCTAACTTCTTTGTTGAACAAGTACGCTCGCCAAACAAATTTGCTCAAAGAAAAAGACGAGAACCTAACCGGCGATGACTGCCGCGAGGGGCTAACCGCGGTTATCTCGGTGAAGATTTCTGAACCGCAGTTCGAAGGTCAAACCAAGACCAAACTCGGCAACACCGAGGTTAAGGCCTTCGTTCAGAAGGTGGTTAACGAGCAGCTTGGCGACTGGCTTGAGCGCAACCCGAACGTTGCCAAAGACATCGTGCGCAAGGCAATCCAGGCGGCTTCGGCCCGTCAGGCAGCACGAAAGGCTCGCGAGGCCACTCGCCGCAAGGGCTTGCTCGAGTCTGGTGGCATGCCCGGCAAGCTGCGCGACTGCTCGAGCCGCGACCCTGTGCGCTCAGAGATCTACATCGTTGAGGGTGACTCGGCTGGCGGTTCGGCCATGCGTGGCCGCGACCCAGAGACCCAGGCGATCTTGCCGCTGCGCGGAAAGATCTTGAATGTTGAGCGCGCACGTCTCGACCGCATGCTTGCCAACACAGAAGTTCAAGCAATCATCACCGCTTTCGGAACCGGCATCGGTGAAGAATTCGACATCAATAAGGCGCGCTATCACAAGTGCGTTTTGATGGCCGATGCCGATGTTGATGGTCAGCACATTCGCACGCTCTTGTTGACCTTCTTGTATCGCCACATGCGACCGCTTATTGATCACGGGTTTGTTTATCTCGCGCAGCCACCGCTTTTCCGCATCAAGTGGTCGAACGCGCCGCACCAATATGTTTACACCGACGAAGAACGCGATCGCGCACTTGCAGAGGGCCAAGCAGCCGGAAAGAAAATTCCAAAAGAGAATTCGATTCAGCGCTACAAGGGTCTTGGCGAAATGGACTACGACGAACTGTGGGACACCACCATGGATCCGGCGAAGCGAACCTTGCTTCAGATAACTCTCGACGACGCAGCGCGTGCTGACGCAATTTTCAGCACACTGATGGGTGATGACGTAGAAGCGCGTCGAACCTTCATTCAGCAAAACGCAAAAGACGTTCGCTTCCTCGACATCTAGAAAAAGAAGAGAAAATGTCAGACGAAGAAGTAACAACTACCCCGCACGACAACATCGAGCAGGTCGATCTTCAGCTCGAGATGCAGCGAAGCTACCTCGATTACGCGATGAGCGTCATCGTGGGTCGCGCTCTGCCAGACGTGCGCGATGGCTTGAAGCCTGTGCACCGCCGAGTTATCTATGCGATGTATGACGGCGGCTACCGACCAGACAAGCAGTTCAGCAAGTGCTCTCGCGTTGTGGGTGACGTTATGGGTCAGTTTCACCCCCATGGCGACGGCGCAATTTACGACACCCTAGTTCGACTGGTTCAAGACTGGAACCTGCGCTACCCGCTAGTAAACGGGCAGGGAAACTTTGGTTCACCAGGTAACGACCCGGCTGCTGCCCCTCGATACACCGAATGTCGCATGGCTACCCTGGCCCTCGAAATGGTTCGCGATATCGACGAGAACACCGTTGATTTTCAAGACAACTACGACGGCCGCACCCAAGAACCAACCATCTTGCCGAGCCGCTTTCCGAACCTGCTGGTCAACGGTTCGATCGGTATCGCCGTGGGCATGGCAACCAACATTCCTCCGCACAACCTGCGCGAGGTTGCGGCCGGCGCCCAGTGGTACCTCAAGAACCCAGAGGCCACCAGCGAGCAACTTCTAGAAGAGCTGCTCAAGCTTGTTTCTGGCCCAGACTTTCCAACCGGCGCAGAGATTCTCGGCCGCAGCGGAATCGAAGCGGCATACCGCACCGGTCGTGGTTCGATCACGATGCGCGCGATTGTCAACGTTGAAGAGATTCACAACCGCACCTGCCTAGTTGTCACTGAGTTGCCATACCAGGTGAACCCCGACAACCTAGCCGAGAAGATTGCCGAACTTGTGAAGCTCGGAAAACTCACCGGCATCGCCGACATCCGTGATGAGACTTCTGGCCGAACCGGGCAGCGTTTGGTGATTGTCTTGAAGAAAGACGCGGTTGCAAAAGTTGTTTTGAACAATCTGTTCAAGATGACGCCGCTGCAAGAAAACTTCTCGGCGAACATGCTTGCGATTGTTGACGGTGTTCCGCGCACGCTTAGCCTCGACGGATTCATTCGCGAGTGGGTTAACCACCAGGTCGAAGTTATCGTTCGACGCACGCAATTTAGATTGCAGAAAGCCGAAGAGCGCGCACACATTTTGCGCGGCTACCTAAAGGCACTCGACGCACTCGACGCGGTTATCGCGCTGATTCGCAAGAGCGCAACGGTTGAAGATGCACGCGATGGTCTAATCAAGTTGCTTTCGATCGACGAACTTCAGGCGCGCGCAATTTTGAACATGCAGTTGCGTCAGCTTGCTGCACTCGAGCGCCAGAAAATCATCGACGAAGCCGCCGAACTTGAAGCGCTGATTCTCGACTACAAGGCGATTCTCGCCGACCCGGCACGCCAGCGCACAATCATCAGCGAAGAGCTGCAAGAGATCACCGACAAGCACGGAGACGAGCGACGCTCAAAGATTGTTGCCGGTGTCGACGGCGACGTGACCAAAGAAGACCTGATTCCAGAAGAAGAGATGGTCATCTCGCTAACCCGAGGCGGGTACATCAAGCGCACCAAGAGCGATAGCTATCGTTCGCAGCACCGCGGCGGCAAGGGTGTGAAGGGCGCATCGCTTCGAGCCGACGACGTGGTTGAGCACTTCTTCGTGACCACGACCCACCACTGGCTGCTGTTCTTCACCAACAAGGGCCGGGTATACAGGGCCAAGGCGCACGAGGTTCTCGAAGCGGGTCGCGACACCAAGGGCCAGCACGTGGCTAACCTCTTGGCCCTGCAACCCGACGAGCAGGTGGCCTCGGTTCTCGACATCAAGGATTACAACCAAGCGCCATACCTTGTATTGGCGACCCGAAACGGCTTGGTTAAGAAAACCGAACTCACGCAATATGACACGGCTCGAACCGGCGGAATCATCGCAATTAAGTTGCGCGAAGACGACGAGCTAATCGACGCGATGCTGGTTAACGAGAACGACGGAATTCTTCTTGTGTCACGCAAGGGAATGTCGGTTCGCTTCTCAGCTTCGAACGAGAGTCTGCGACCTATGGGTCGCGACACCTCTGGCGTGATGGGCATGAGCTTCAGAAAGGGCGATGCCCTGCTCAGCGCATCCGTGATTAATGACGTCGATGGTGCTTTCGTGTTTGTGGTTACCGAAGGTGGCTATGCAAAGCGCACATCGGTCGATCAGTACCGCGCGCAAAACCGCGGCGGTCTTGGAATCAAGGTTGCGAAACTCGAAGAGAAACGCGGCGACCTGGTTGGCGCACTTATCGTTGCTGACGACGACGAAGTTTTGGTCGTTCTCGAGAGCGGTAGAGTTGTTCGATCTGCGGTGGCCGAGGTTCCTGCAAAGGGCCGCGACACAATGGGTGTGGTTTTCGCCCGCTTCGATGAGGGCGACAGCATTCTCGGATTAGCTCGCAACACCGAGCGCAATCTAGATGTAACCGATGAGGCAAAGGAAGAAGCAAAATGAGCAATTTCATTAAGGCAGCCAAGCGCAATGTTGCACCCGTCAAGCAGGTGAAGCTAAAGCTTGTTCACATCGACTTCTGGTCTGCTGTGCGCAACGGCTTCTTTGTTACGCTCGCGATGGGAATCGCAACCATGGCCGGTTTCTTTGTGATCTGGTTGATTCTCAGCACCACGGGTCTCTTTGGTTCTCTAAACAGTTTGCTCAACACAGCGTCGGGTGACGCAACCCAGGTAGATGTGGCGCAGACCCTTAGCTTGCCTCGAGTGCTGTCGTTCGGCGGAACCCTTGCCATCGTTAACATTGTTGGCGGAACGATTCTGTCGGGTCTTGGGGCTTTGATCTTCAACATCATCGCTCGCCTATCTGGTGGCATCAGAGTTGGTTTCACCAACGAATAGGGTTTGACCTCTGCGCTGGTTAACGACTATTCTTATCTAGGCTCTTGGGCCTATAGCTCAGGTGGTTAGAGCGCTTCACTGATAATGAAGAGGTCGGAGGTTCAAGTCCTCCTAGGCCCACCAAGCAGCCGCTTCATTGTCTAGAAACAGACTGTGAAGCAAGAAACAAACCCGCAAGGGGACTTAGCTCAGTTGGTAGAGCACCTGCTTTGCAAGCAGGGGGTCAGGGGTTCGACCCCCCTAGTCTCCACAAAAAACTCCCCCTAGAAATAGGGGGAGTTTTATTTTTGTGTCAGGACATGTTGCATTAATACTATGTAGTATGTATGCTACAAACATGAGCAGAAATTCCGAAGAGCCGGTCTTCAATTCAATCGAAGCTGTGCGTACGTCACAGGGGCTAAGCCGGCAGGAGTTAGCCGATCTGGTCGGGGTTCACTACCAAACAATCGGCTATCTGGAACGCGGCGAGTATTCACCCTCACTTGTCTTGGCCTTAAAAATTTCTGAAGAACTCGGTGCATCTGTCGAAGAGCTGTTCTGGCTAAAGGAGAAAAGAAAATGAATGAATCACTCGTAGTGTTTGTTATCTTGGCCACGCTTGCCGCGGCATACTTCTGGATTTATCCGAGGTTTGCTGGCAACGATGTCAGGAAAATGGCGTGGTTGGATTTCGCACTCGGATTCATTCCAATGGGTGTGTCGGCAATTCTGTTTTGGCAGTCAGATCCGGTATTTCGACTCGTCTTCTTTGACACCAATTGGTTTTTCTTTACTTTGATTGCTTTAACGTTGCTCGAGTTGCCACTCTTCTTCTGGTATTTAAAGGCACGCGGTTTGGGCAAGGCCTACTGGGCGTTGATGGGGTTCAGCCGCGACGCGGCCTGGACAGCTTCGGCCAAATCTGTTGAAAAGCAGCTAAATGACACTCAGTGGGACGGGCTCAGAACTCGAGGGGCAAAAGTCTTTCTCTTAGTTTCGACCAACGTGCTTTTGGTAGTCGGAACGATTTTCTTGTTTACCGTGGGTGACAACGCTTGGTCGGCACTTTCACTGATTTACATTTTGCTTATCTTCGCATTTTGGTTCTTGCTCAGACAGTCTGTGCGTTTAGTTGCTGATGCCCCCGAAGAGGCACTCGATGAGCGTCTTATTCAGATTCGTGATCGAAGCTATGTCATCGCCTATCGCTGGCTTGCGCTGCTTGTAATCATTTTGGGAACCGCTCTTCTGGTCTTCACCATCTTCACCGACTTTCTGCCTGAGAGCGACGGCTTCACCTACAGCATCCCGCTAACCTGGCCTCAGATTCAGGCGGTCTTTTGGTTGATTTTTGCCTACACGGCGATGCTCCCGTCAATGGCAGTCATTAGCCAAGAACTGACTAAAAAGGTGCAGAAATGATCACGAGAGATTCCTTTCCCGACATTCTGCGTGGCTTTGCGCTTTTTGGCATCGCCATGGTCAACATTCAGTTCTTCTCAATCAGCACCTTCAACGGCGCGGAGTCACTGGATCTAACAGACCCTCAGTCGGCCACCGTTGCTTTTCTGGTGTCAGCTTTGTTTCAGGCTAAGTTCTACCTGCTCTTCTCGTTTCTGTTTGGGTATTCGGCTCACTACGTTCTGAAAGATGAGAAAAGCAACAGACGCAAGTGGATTGGCCGATCGGTCGGCTTGGTGATTCTCGGCCTAATTCACCTGACATTTTTCTTCCACGGAGACATTCTCTTTCTGTACGGCATCTTCGCGCTTTTGCTGACTCTGCTCTATTTCCGAAAGGAAAAAACGCTCAAGGTTTGGGCTTGGTTGATTTACGGTCTCACGGCTGTGCTTCTGGCAGCAATTTCACTTTTGATTTACTTGGGTGAATCATTTCTCGCCTCTAAAGGCAAAGCTTTTCCAGGCGAGGAGTCGATTGACTTTCTCGATGTTGCGCTTGCGTCGGGAGGGTTTTTCGAAATTGCTGCGGCAAGATTCGAGTTATGGCTCTTGGCAGCAGGACCAGCGTTTGCGCTTCAAGGCCCACTGGTCTTTGTTGCATTCATCGTTGGGGTTCTCGTTGCACGTCGAGAAGGCCTTGGCACATCGGTGAACCCGATCTTGATGAAGCGATTCGCCGCCTGGGGGCTCACACTAGGGTTGGCTCTTCAACTAGCCGCAGCCTATGTTTTCGTCTCAAACGAGCAGTCTGAAAGCTACAGTCTCGGGCTCTACTTCTTCTCGATTGCGCTGAATTTCCTAACGGCACCGCTGATGTCTGCCGGTCTTGTTGGCGGACTGTGGCTATTGAGCCAGAGGATGAAGCTGTCACTGCTGAGTGCCGCTGGACGCCATTCTCTGAGCATTTATCTAGGGCAATCGCTAGTCTTCTCAACGCTCTTCTCTGCCTGGGGTTTTGGTTTGTTCCAGCAGTTAAGTCTTCTCTCGGTTGTCTTGATCGCCGCAGCAACATGGTTAGTTTTGGCTCTGTTAGCACTTCTAAATCTTCGATATCGAAACAGAGGACCAATGGAGGCAGTGCTGACTAAATTCTCAAGAATGTTTGAGCGCAAAGCATGAACGTAGAACAGCTCGGAATCTTTGGCGTCTTCATCGCGGGGTTGATTCCGTGGATGGAAGAAGCCGGGGTGACTGCCGGAATTCTCTTCGGGCTCGATCCGATTTTGACTGTGCTCTTTGCGGTGCTCGGCAATGCAATAACCATCGTGGTTTTCGCATACGGGGCCAGTGCCATCAGAAATTGGATTATGAAGAGGCGAGAGAAGAAGGGCAAACATCCCGAGTCGCCGCGCTTAGAGAAGGCCCTCAAGGCTTTCGACAAGTATGGAATCTATGGCCTGGCACTTCTTGGCCCGGCGCTTATCGGAACCCAGTTTGCCGCATTAGGCGCCGTTGCCGCTGGCGTAAAACCGCTCAAGGTTTCGATCGTGGTCACGGTTGGAATGATCGTTTGGATTGTCGCGTTTGCTTGGGTTCTGGTTGCCTTGGGCTTTGCTATCAGGTGAGTCGGGCCTAACACCATAGGCTGAACCAATGCTTGCATTCCTTCCCGGGTTCTTTGCCGGCCTTGGTCTCATTGTGGCCATCGGCGCGCAGAATGCCTTCGTTATTCGACAGGGTCTCAAACGACAGCACGTGCTCGCAGTTGTGGCAATCTGCGCCCTGGCCGATGCCGCTCTAATCGCCTTGGGCATCGCTGGCCTCGGTGCAATCATCCAAGGTTTGCCTTGGTTGCTAGAAGGTGTTCGCTGGTTCGGCGTTGCCTACCTCACCTGGTTCGGCATCAAGAGCGTTCGCTCGGCTTTCAAGAACCAGACCATGGATACCTCTGGCGGCGACGCAGGTTCACTCAAGAAAGCAGTGCTTGCGGTTTTGGGTTTTACGTTTTTGAATCCGCACGTTTATTTAGACACCGTGATTCTGCTCGGCAGCATTAGCAATCAATTCGCCGAAGATCGATGGATTTTTGGCTTTGGTGCGATGACCGCAAGCATTGTTTGGTTTTCGACAATCGGCTTCGGTGCAAGAGCGGCTTCACGCTTTATGTCGAAGCCGATTTTTTGGCGTGTGCTTGATAGCCTGATTGCCATAGTTATGTTCTCAATTGCTTTTTATTTAGTCTTCGCAAAGCTCAACTAATTGTTACATTCGACGGGGGATTGATGAAAAACAGGCTTTTTGCACTACTTGCAACGATTGCATTGCTTATAGCGCCGACACCAATGATGGCCACCGCCTCGAGC
>JACCDH011734216.1_pt1 | contig 21913 bp, 21 predicted proteins | sample 7442481 | NCBI WGS metagenome assembly JACCDH01 (sample SAMN15323433, study PRJNA562643) | freshwater metagenome | isolation source: river surface water | place: USA:Blue River Watershed | collected 2017-08-15
ATCAAGCTTGTCGCCCTTGCTGGATTTTTCGAGCAGCTGGTACATGTCCAGGTCGTCCATCAGGCTTTCCTTGGCCATGAGCACGGCTTTTTCGGCGGTGCCGCCAATGCCGATGCCCAGCATGCCGGGTGGGCACCAGCCCGCACCCATGGTGGGCACGGTTTTCAACACCCAGTCGACGATGCTGTCGCCGGGGTTGAGCATGATCATCTTGGATTTGTTTTCGCTGCCGCCGCCTTTGGCCGCGACGGTCACGTCCACCTTGTTGCCGGGCACGATCTTGGTGAAGATCACGGCGGGCGTGTTGTCTTTGGTGTTTTTGCGGTTGAAGTGCGGGTCAGACACCACCGAGGCGCGCAGCATGTTGTCGGGGTGGTTGTAGCCGCGGCGCACGCCTTCGTTGACGGCGTCTTCCAGGCTGCCGGTGAAGCCGTCGAGCTTCACGTCCATGCCGATTTCCAGAAACACGTTGACGATGCCGGTGTCTTGGCAGATCGGGCGGTGGCCGGTGGCGCTCATCTTGCTATTGGTCAGGATCTGCGCGATCGCGTCTTTGGCGGCGGGGCTCTGCTCGCGCTCGTACGCACGGGCCAGGTGAGCGATGTAATCGGCGGGGTGGTAGTAGCTGATGTACTGCAGGGCAGCGGCAACGGATTCGATCAGGTCGGCTTGTTTGATGAGGGTGGTCATGGGTCAATCCTAGGAAAACGGGCCAAGCCCAAGCTTGGGTGGTTCGCCCTCGATTTTAGGGCGCTGTTCAGTCAGTACTTTGTAAGAGGGGCAAACGACATTCAGGGGTGTAGATACCTAACCCGTTCCGTTAACAAGGAGACTTTCCGTGAGCAACCATGCCGTTTATCAGCCCAGCGAAGCGTTTGTCAAAAACGCCCATGTCAGCGGTATGTCCGCCTACCAGGCCCTGTGCAAAGAAGCAGAGACCGATTACCAAGGCTATTGGGGCCGTTTGGCCAAAGAACTGATCACTTGGAAAACCCCTTTCACCAAGGTGCTGAATGAGTCCAACGCGCCGTTCTTCAAGTGGTTCGAAGACGGCACCTTGAACGTGTCCTACAACTGCTTGGACCGCAACATCGAAAAAGGCTTGGGCGATAAAACCGCCATCATTTTTGAAGCCGACGGTGGGGAAGTCACCAAGGTCACCTACAGCCAACTGCTGGCCAAGACCTGCCAATACGCCAACGCCTTGAAGAGCTTGGGCATCAAAAAAGGTGACCGCGTGGTCATCTACATCTCCATGTCCATCGACGGCGTCGCCGCCATGCAAGCCTGCGCACGCATCGGTGCCACCCACTCGGTGGTGTTCGGTGGTTTCTCGGCCCAGTCGCTGCGCGATCGCATTGAAGACACCGGCGCCGTGGCCGTGATCACCGCCGACCACCAAGTGCGCGGCGGCAAGCAATTGCCCTTGAAGTCCATCGTCGACGAAGCTTTGGCTTTGGGCGGCTGCGACACCATCAAGAACGTTTTGGTCGTCAAGCGTTCGGGCGCTGAGATCGCCATGACCGCTGGCCGTGACGTGTGGATGGCCGATATCGCCGACAAACAAGCCACCACCTGCGAGCCTGAGTGGGTCGGCGCCGAGCATCCCCTGTTCTTGCTCTACACCTCTGGCTCCACCGGCAAACCCAAAGGTGTGCAACACAGCACCGGTGGCTATTTGTTGCACGCCGCCCTGACCACCAAGTGGACCTTCGACTTGAAGCAAGACGATGTCTTCTGGTGCACGGCCGACATCGGCTGGGTCACCGGCCACACCTACATCACCTATGGCCCATTGGCCTTGGGTGGCACCGAGATCGTGTTTGAGGGCGTGCCCACCTACCCCGACGCGGGCCGCTTCTGGAAGATGATCCAAGACCACAAAGTCTCGATCTTCTACACCGCCCCCACCGCGATCCGCTCGCTCATCAAAGCCGCCGAAGCCAACGACGCCGTTCACCCCAAGAGCTACAACCTCAGTAGCCTGCGCTTGTTGGGTTCGGTCGGCGAGCCGATCAACCCTGCCGCATGGGAGTGGTACTACCAACACGTGGGTGGCAGCAAGTGCCCCATCGTGGACACGTTCTGGCAAACCGAAACCGGTGGTCACATGATCACCCCACTGCCGGGTGTGACCCCCATGGTGCCCGGTTCTTGCACACTGCCTTTCCCCGGCATCCAGGCGGCCATCGTCAGTGAAACCGGTGAAGACATGCCCAATGGCCAAGGTGGCATTTTGGTCGTAAAAAAGCCATGGCCTTCCATGATCCGCACCATCTGGGGTGACCCCGAGCGTTTCAAGAAGAGCTACTACCCCGAAGATTTCAAGGGCAAGTACTACTTGGCGGGCGACGGCGCGATCCGCGACGAGAAAACCGGTTACTTCACCATCACCGGCCGCATCGACGACGTGTTGAACGTCTCGGGTCACCGTATGGGCACGATGGAAATCGAATCGGCCTTGGTCAGCTGCACCGAGCTGGTGGCCGAAGCTGCGGTGGTGGGTCGTCCCGACGACACCACCGGCGAGGCGATTTGCGCCTTCGTGGTGCTCAAGCGCTCTTTGCCCAACACCGAAGAAGGCAAGGCGATTGCCAAGCAATTGCGCGATCACATCGCCAAGGAAATTGGCCCGATCGCCAAGCCCAAGGACATCCGCTTCGGTGAGAACTTGCCCAAGACCCGTTCGGGCAAGATCATGCGCCGTTTGCTGCGTTCGCTGGCCAAAGGCGAAGCCATCACGCAAGACACCAGCACGCTGGAAAACCCAGCGATCCTGAGCCAGCTGGGTCAGGCCTACTGATCGGCCAGAGGCCCCAACGAAAAAGCCACCCGAAAGGGTGGCTTTTTTCTTGCCAGGTGAGCCGTGAGGCTCACACCGAAGATCACTTGATGCTCAAGACCCACTGAGCCAAGGCTTTGGCGTCGGCGTCGTTCACTTTGGGGTTGGCGGGCATGGGAATGGCACCCCACACGCCAGAGCCGCCTTTTTGGATTTTGGTGGCCAGCTGGGCCACGGCGGCGGCGTTACCAGCGTATTTTTTGCTGATGTCTTTGTAGGAAGGGCCGACCAGTTTTTTGTCAACAGCGTGGCAAGCCATGCAGTTGTTGGCCTTGGCCAAGGCTTCACTGGCCATGGCAGGGGCCGACACAGCGGCGAGAGCGGTCAACACAAGAGCGAAGCGTTTCATGGGATTCCTTTGACAGGTTGGTTGCGAGAGCAGTTGGATTCTAAGGGTTTTCTTTCGTTCCTTGGGCGCATCAATAAGCGTCCAATACCGCGCCCTTGCTGGCGCTGGAGGCGTTGAAAGCGAATTTGGCCTGAACGCCGCGGGTGTATCGAGGAGCGGGGGCTTTCCAAGCTGCGCGGCGTTTGGCGATTTCGGCTTCGGGCACGTGCAGTTCCAAGATGAGCTGGTGGGCGTCGATGGTGATGCTGTCGCCTTCGTGAACAAACGCGATCGTGCCACCCACGGCGGCCTCGGGGGCCACGTGGCCCACGACCATGCCCCAGGTGCCGCCCGAGAAGCGGCCGTCGGTGATCAGGCCCACGCTTTCGCCCAAACCGGCGCCGATGAGCGCACCCGTGGGGGCCAACATTTCGGGCATGCCGGGGCCGCCTTTGGGGCCCAGGTAGCGCAGGACCATGACGTCGCCAGCCTTGATCTTGCCGTCCAGAATGGCTTGCAAAGCGGATTGCTCGTCGTCGAACACACGGGCGGGGCCGGTGATGACGGGGTTCTTCAAGCCCGTGATCTTGGCCACCGCGCCCTCGGGCGACAGGTTGCCTTTGAGGATGGCCAAGTGACCTTGCTTGTACATGGCTTGGTCGATGGTGTGGATGACGCTTTGCTCGGGTGGTGCGTCGGGTACGTCTTTGAGCACTTCGGCGATGGTTTTGCCCGTGATGGTGATGCAGTCACCGTGCAGCAAACCGGCGTTGAGCAAGATCTTCATGACCTGGGGGATGCCACCGGCTTTGTGCAGGTCCACCGCCAAGGCTTTGCCGCTCGGCTTGAGGTCGCACAGCACCGGCGTGCGTTGGCGGATGCGCTCGAAGTCGTCGATGGTCCATTCCACGCCAGCGCAGTGGGCGATGGCCAAGAAGTGCAGCACGGCGTTGGTCGAACCACCGGTGGCCATGATGACAGCCACGGCGTTCTCAATCGATTTTTTGGTGACGATGTCGCGTGGCTTGAGGTCCATCTTGATGGCTTCGATCAAGACTTTCGCCGATGCTTTGGCCGAATCGACTTTCTCGTCGTGAACGTTGGCCATGGTTGATGAGTAGGGCAGAGAAATCCCCAAGGCTTCGAAGGCCGAAGACATGGTGTTGGCCGTGTACATGCCACCGCACGAGCCTGTGCCGGGAATGGCGCGTTGTTCGATTTCGCGCAGGTCTTCGTCGCTGAGTTTGCCCGCGGCGTTTTCGCCGACGGCTTCAAACACGCTGACGATGTTGAGGTCTTTGCCTTTGTAGTGACCGGGCAAGATGGTGCCGCCGTACACGTAAATCGCGGGCACGTTGGCGCGCAGCATGCCCATGAGGCCACCGGGCATGTTTTTGTCGCAGCCACCGATGACCAAGACGCCATCCATCCACTGGCCTTGTACGCAGGTTTCGATGCAGTCCGAAATCACCTCCCGACTGACCAGCGAATACTTCATGCCTTCGGTGCCCATGGCCATGCCGTCGGAGATGGTGGGGGTGCCGAAAATCTGGGCGTTGCCGCCGGCTTCTTCAATACCGGCCACCGCCGCATCGGCGAGTTTCTGCAAGCCGCTGTTGCAAGGGGTGATGGTGCTGTGACCGTTGGCCACGCCAACCATGGGCTTGCCGAAGTCACCCTCTTTGTAGCCCATGCCGTAGTACATGGATCTGTTGGGCGCGCGGGATTTGCCTTCGGTGATGTTGGCGCTGCGGCGGTTGATCGGCTGGATCGGGATGACTTTGTTGTCGGCCATGGTGTGCTTTGCGGTTGGGTGGAAAACAAGGGAGATGGCCAAATATACCAAGGCACAATAGTGTCCATGCTCATTCACCCCAACATCGACCCCGTGGCTTTGGCCATTGGCCCCTTGGCCATCCATTGGTATGGCTTGACCTATTTGGCTGCTTTTGCCTTGTTTTATGCGCTGGGCTTGCGGCGTTTGCAGCATCCCCCGTATGCGGCCTTGAGCGCCCAAGGCGTTTGGCAAAAAAGGGATGTGGAGGACATCTTGTTTTTTGGTGTGATGGGCGTGATCGCGGGTGGCCGCGTGGGCTATTGCCTGTTTTACCAACCCAGTTACTACCTGTCGAACCCGTTGGAGATTTTTGCGGTCTGGCAAGGCGGCATGAGTTTTCACGGCGGGTTGCTCGGCGTGATCGTGGCTTTGCTGTGGTTTGCCAAGAGCCGCCAGCGCCACGCGCTTCAGGTGCTGGACTTTGTGGCGCCTTGTGTGCCCACCGGTTTGGCCGCGGGGCGTTTGGGCAATTTCATCAACGGTGAGTTGTGGGGGCGAGTGGCCGATCCCGCCTTGCCTTGGGGCATGGTGTTCGCTCATGCGGGCGATGCGCCTCGTCATCCATCGCAGCTCTACCAATTCTTGTTGGAGGGCTTGCTGCTGTTCGTGGTCTTGTGGTGGTTTGCCCGTCGGCCGCGTCCGCTGGGGCAAGTCAGTGCGGTGTTTGCCATGGGCTACGGTGTCTTGCGCTTCATCGCCGAATTTTTCCGCGAACCCGATGCGCACCTGGGCTTGCTCTCGCTGGGCATGAGCATGGGCCAGTGGTTGTGTGTCCCGATGGTGTTGGGTGGCGTTTGGCTGTGGCGTTGGTCGGCCCAGCGCGCTGAAGGCGCATGAGCGGGCAAGTTCGTTGGATGGACCACGGCCATTGGGCCGAGGTGGTGCTGTCCCATCCGGCCAAGTTCAACGCCATGAGCCGTTCGATGTGGCGGCAATTGCGTGAGGTGTTTGAAGCGGTTCAAGCCCAAAGTGCGCTGCGCGTGGTGCTGTTGCGTGGCGATGGCGGGCATTTTTGTTCGGGCGGTGACATCAGCGAATACCCCAGCTTTCGTTTCGACGAAGCGTCGCTCAGAGATTTCCATGAGAACGAGGTCTGGGGGGGCTTGTCGGCGATCCTGAATGCAGACGTCCCGGTGGTGGCCGACATCCGTGGCAACTGCATGGGCGCGGGGGTGGAGATCGCGAGTTGTTGTGATGTGCGCTGGGCGCATGTGCAGGCGCGGTTTGGCGCACCGATCGCCAAGCTGGGCTTTCCCATGGCGCCGCGCGAAGCGACTTTGGTGGGCGCGGCCTTGGGCGACATGACAGCGCGTGAAATGCTTTTGCTGGCACAGGTCTTGGACGCACCCACGATGTTGCAGCGCGGTTTTTTGAATGCCTGTCATGACACGCTGGCCTTGGACGCTCGTTGTGCCGAGGTGGTGCAGGACGTTTTGGCGCTGAGTCCACAGGCCGCTCGTTTGAACAAACAAACCCTGCGGGCTTTGCGTGCGGGCGCTCGTCCCGACGTTGGGCCGCAGGCCTATGCTTACGCCAACAGCCCGGAACACCGCGAAGGCATTGTGGCGTTTTTGGACAAACGCATGCCCCGCTTTTGATCGGTATGTCCTACAAGCCTACGCAGATGAGCACCAACAGCGCCAACGCTTTTTCGGTTTTTCGTGCGGGGTTTCCCGCAGATCTGGAACGCACAGCCATCGAAACCGAGACCGGTTTGCGCTACAGCTGGCGCGACTTGGACCGCGCCACGGCCATGGTGGCGAATCTGTTCGCTGACCGCGGCGTTTCAGTCGGGGCGCGAATCATCGGCCAGCGTGGGTCCTCGGTGGAGGCCGCGATATTGCGATGGGCCTGCTTGCGCGGTGGGTGGGTTTGGGTACCTCTAGACGCCTGCGTCCCAGAAGACAGGCTGGCGTTGGTCATTCAGGTCTCGCAAGCCGAGGTCTTGGTGTGCAGCAGCGCCACCATGGGTGTGTGGAGCAAACGCGCCTTCCAAGCGGGCACCCGTCACGTGTTCACCCTCAACGACGATCGTCGCGGGACTTTGTTGGACCGCGCTGGCCAGTTCAACGACGTGCATACGCCCGTTGCGTGTCTTCAACAGGATTTGGCCATCGTGGTGTTTAACGCCGAAGGCCAAGGCCATGCCAGCGTGGGCATCACCCACGGCCAGCTCACGGAAACGCTCTCAACGCAAGACCAAGACCGGGATGGTCGAGTGGGTCAAGACCTGTTGAGTTTCGCTGCCCAGTAGCAAGCGCTTGAGGCCTTTGCGGCCGTGAGAGGCCATGACGATCAGGTCGCACTTGCTGCGTTTGGCCGTCGCCATTATGGTCTCGGCGATCAAGTCCGATTTCACGGTCACAGCCTTGACCTTGACGGCTTTTTTCTGACCGGCGGACTTCACCGCGTTGACGGCCTCTTGCGCTTCGGCTAGCCATTCTTTTTCGATGCGATTGACCTCGTTCATGGCCACCGTCATACCGCCTTCGAAGTAGGTCAGGGGATAGCGGGGAACCACTTTGAGCGCCACCAATTCGGCACCGGTCATGTCCGCCAAGCCGATCGCGTGTGTGACGGCTTTTTGGGAGAGTTTGGAGCCGTCGGTGGCGACCAAGATGCGTTGGTACATGGTGCACTCCTAGTGTGATGAGCTTTTAGGTTAGCAAAATCGGCCGGTTGTGCTTTGACTTGGATCAAGCTTGATGTCAGTGGGATCGGGTACCCTTGGGCGCATGAGCAGCGCCGTCCTTGAGCCTTTTGCCGATCACCGTGGTCCGCTCACAGTGGAGGACGATTTCCTTGTCCTAGACGACGCGATGGAGCAAGCCGACTTCACCCAGCCCGTGCCGGGTGCCGAGCAGGGGTGCTTGGAGTCGGTGTTGATGGTGCAGGGCATGTACTGTGCGGCATGCGCCGATACCGTTGAGAACGCCTTGCAAGGTGTGCCTGGCGTGCGATCGGCCCAGGTTCATGCGGCCACGCGCCGTTTGGTCTTGCATTGGGACCCCGCACAAACCCCGTTGTCCCGTTTGGCCCAAACCGTGGGCAAAACGGGTTACCGCTTGTTGCCGCTCAAACAAGCCATGTCCATCAGCGAGCGTTTGGCCGAAACCCGCAAGGCCTTGTGGCGCTTGTTTGTGGCGGGTTTTTGCATGATGCAGGTCATGATGTACGCGTGGCCCGCGTATGTGGCCGAGCCAGGGGACATTCCGGCCGACATTGACCAACTCTTGCGCTGGGCCAGTTGGGTGCTGAGTTTGCCGGTGGTGTTTTTTGCCAGCGGGCCTTTTTTCAGCAACGCTTGGCGAGACTTCAAGTTGGGCCGCATCGGCATGGACACGCCGGTGTCGGTGGGCATCATCGTGACCTTTGTGGCCAGTTCGGCTGCCACCTTCGATCCCACGGGACCTTGGGGTGCCGAGGTTTGGTTCGATTCGCTCACGATGTTCGTGTTCTTTTTGCTGGGCGGGCGCTATTTGGAGCTCAAAGCACGTGACCGGACGGCGGGCGCTTTGGATCACCTGATGAACCGATTGCCCCAGATGGCCGACCGTCAAACGAGCGACGGCCGTTTTGAGACCGTTTCGGTTCGGCGTTTGGTGGTGGGCGATGTGGTGCGGGTGCAGGCTGGCCAAGTGTTTCCCGCCGATGCTGAGTTGCTCAGCGACAGTGCCTCGGTGGACGAGGCCTTGCTCACCGGCGAATCCGAGCCTGTGCTCAAGCGTCAGGGCGAATCGGTTGTGGCGGGCAGTTTCAACTTGGCCGGTGCGGCTTTGGTTCGCTTGACGCAGATCGGGACCCAAACCCGTTTCTCGCAAATCGTGGCTTTGATGGAAAAGGCCTCGATCGAAAAGCCGCGCTTGGCCATCTTGGCCGATCGCATCGCGGCGCCATTTTTGGTGCTGGTGATGTTGGCCGCTGCTGGGGCGGCTTGGTATTGGTGGCAAATCGATCACACAAAAGCCTTGTCGGTCGCGGTGGCTGTGCTCATCGTCACCTGCCCCTGTGCTTTGTCTTTGGCCACGCCCGCAGCCATGTTGTCGTCGGCCGGGGCATTGGCGCGTGGAGGCGTCTTGGTGCGCCGTTTACAGGCTTTTGAGGCACTGTCACAGGTCACGGCGGTGGTGTTTGACAAAACCGGCACGCTCACCCACGACCGTTTGGTGGTCAGCGAATGGCGTGTGCGCGAGGGCGCCGACCGTGCCGCATTGGAGCGCCGTTTGTTGGCCATGACAGGGGGCTCTTTGCACCCGGTCTCCCAAGCCTTGGCGCGGCACCTCGAAGGCCGCGAGGCGCAGGCCACGCCTGAGTTGAAAGAGGTGGTCGGGCAAGGGCTGTTGGCCCAATGGGACGATGGTGTTCGTTGGCGCTTGGGCACTTGGGCGTGGTGCGGCTTGAACCCCGCCGACGAAACCTTGGAGCAGGGCGCCAGCCCACGGGTGCACGTGGCCGATGCCAGTGGGTGGTTGGCCACCATCGAGCTGAGCGAGGGCGTACGCGAAGACGCAGCCTCCGCGGTGGCGGCCTTGAAAGCCCTAGGCATCCGCACCCATTTGCTCAGTGGTGACCGCCCCCATGCCGCGCAGGGTGTGGCCGAGCGAGTCGGGGTGGACCATGTGGTGGCACAAGCCACACCCGAAGACAAATTGGCCCATGTAAAAGCCTTGCAAGCCCAAGGTTGGCGCGTGGCCATGGTGGGCGATGGTTTGAACGATGGCCCCGTCTTGGCTGCAGCCGATACGTCGTTTGCCCTGGGCCACGCTGCGCCCTTGGCACAGGCGCAATCGGACTTTGTGGTGCAGGGGGGCGCTGTGATGGACGTCGTCAACACCTTGGTGTTGTCGCGCCGTACCTTGAAAATCGTCAAGCAAAACTTGTGGTGGGCGGCCTTGTACAACGCGGTGTGCGTGCCTCTGGCCTTGGTGGGCTGGATGCCGCCTTGGTTGGCGGGTGTGGGAATGGCGGGCAGTTCGCTGTGGGTGATTGGCAATGCCATGCGCCTGACGCGGGTTGCCCAACCTTCAAAAGGTTGATATGGATATTTTGTATTTACTGGTTCCAGTCTCTATCGTGGTGGTATTTGCCATCATTGCGGTCTTTTGGTGGGCTTTACAAGGCGGCCAATTCGACAGCATTGAGCGAGAAGGGGAGCGGGTTTTGCGCGACGATTGATTTAAATCAAGGTCTTCAAGGATTCTTTCAAGGACACTCGGGAGAGTGACATTATTGAGGAGTCCTGTATGTCGGTTTTAACCCAGGCCAGTCAAGCGACGGTCTACAACGACAAAGTCGTTCGGCAATTTGCCATCATGGCCATCGTGTACGGCGTGGTGGGTATGTTGGTGGGCGTGATCATCGCCGCCCAATTGACTTGGCCTGCGCTGAATTTGGGCATTGAGTGGCTGAGCTACGGTCGCTTGCGTCCCTTGCACACCAACGCGGTGATTTTTGCGTTCGGTGGCTGTACCTTGTTCGCCACCAGCTACTACATTGTTCAGCGCACCTGCCAGACGCGCTTGATCTCCGACAAGTTGGCTGCCTTCACCTTCTGGGGTTGGAATGCCATCATCGTGGGTGCGGTGGTGAGTTTGCCTTTGGGGTGGACCCAGGGCAAGGAATACGCCGAACTCATTTGGCCCATCGACTTGCTGATCGCGGTGGTTTGGGTGACCTACGCCTTCGTGTTCTTTGGCACAGTGGGTATTCGCAAGGTTCGCCACATCTACGTAGCCAACTGGTTTTTCGGCGCTTACATCATCGCCGTGGCCTTGCTCCACATCTTCAACAACATCCAGATTCCCACCAGCATGACGCACAGCTACTCGGCCTATGCGGGTGTGCAAGACGCGATGATGCAATGGTGGTACGGCCACAATGCCGTGGGCTTCTTCCTGACCGCCGCCTTCCTGGGCATGATGTATTACTTCATCCCCAAGCAGGCTGAGCGTCCGGTGTACTCGTATCGCCTGTCGATCGTGCACTTCTGGGCGCTGATCTTCACCTACATGTGGGCGGGTCCCCACCACCTGCACTACACCGCTCTGCCGGATTGGACCCAGTCGGTGGGCATGGTGTTTTCTCTCATTCTGTTGGCCCCCAGCTGGGGCGGCATGATCAACGGCATCATGACCTTGTCGGGTGCCTGGCACAAACTGCGCGACGACCCCATCCTGCGCTTCCTGATCGTGTCCCTGTCTTTCTACGGTATGTCCACCTTCGAAGGCCCGATGATGTCGATCAAGACCGTCAACGCGCTGAGCCACTACACCGACTGGACTGTGGGCCACGTGCACTCCGGCGCTTTGGGTTGGGTGGGCTTGGTGTCCATGGGTTCGCTCTACTATTTGGTGCCCCGTCTGTTTGGTCAGAAAAAGATGCACTCGGTGCCCGCCATTGAACTGCACTTCTGGATGGCCACCATTGGCATCGTGCTCTACATCGCTGCGATGTGGATTGCCGGTGTGATGCAAGGCTTGATGTGGCGTTCCATCAACCCCGACGGCACCCTGACCTACACCTTTGTGGAGTCGGTCAAGGCCACCTTCCCCTTCTATGTGATTCGACTGGTTGGCGGGGCTTTGTACCTCGGCGGCATGGTGGTGATGGCCTGGAACGTGTGGAAAACAGCAACACAAGGCCGCATCGAAGACGTGCGCATCCCCGCTGTCAACCCAGCCCACGCCTGAGGAGTAATTGAACATGGCTCAACATGAAAAGGCCGTCGGCCACGCACGCATCGAAACCAACAATTTCCTCATGATCGTGCTCATCACGCTCGTGGTGGCGGTGGGTGGTTTGGTGGAAATCGTCCCTTTGTTTTTCCAAAAGTCCACCACCCAGCCGGTGGAGGGCTTGAAGCCTTACACCGCCTTGCAGCTGGCCGGTCGTGACGTTTACGTCAAAGAGGGTTGCTACAACTGCCACTCGCAGATGATCCGCCCCTTCCAGTCCGAAACGCTGCGTTATGGCCACTACTCCTTGGCCGGCGAGTTCGTTTACGACCGCCCATTCCAGTGGGGCTCCAAGCGCACCGGCCCTGACCTGCACCGTGTGGGTGGGCGCTACAGCGACGAGTGGCACCGTGTTCACTTGAACAACCCACGCGACTTGGTGCCCGAGTCCAACATGCCGGCTTACCCCTGGCTGGAAAAGAAAACCGTCGATGCCGAGAGCATGCCCAAACGCATGGCCGTTTTGCGTACCTTGGGTGCCCCTTATTCGGACGATGAAATCGCCCAGTCGGTTGAAGCCGTTAAAGGCAAAACCGAGATGGATGCCGTCATCGCATACCTGCAGGTGCTGGGCACCGCCGTGAAGTAAGGCTGGAGGCGATATGGACATCAACGACCTGCGCAGCACTGTCACCGTGGTGAGCCTGCTGACCTTTTTGGGCATCATCGTTTGGGCTTGGTCCAAGCGCAACAAAGCCAGTTTTGATGAGGCCGCTCAGCTGCCTTTCAAAGACGAATAAACCTGGCAAGACACAAGAGAACTACCATGAGCGACTTCACAAGCGATTTTTGGCACCTGTACGTGGCCGGCCTGACGATCTTCAGCATCGTGGCCTGTCTGATCCTCTTGTGGATCAGTGGCACTACCAAGGTCAAGCCTTCAGAAGACAACACCACGGGCCACACTTGGGATGAGGATCTGCAAGAAATGAACAACCCCCTGCCGCGTTGGTGGGTTTACTTGTTCGTTATCACGGTGATTTTTGCCTTTGTTTACGGTGCTTTGTATCCCACCTTCGGAAAGTTCCCTGGCTTGTTGGGCTGGTCTTCAACCGGTGCCCACCAAGCTGAGGGTGACAAGCTGCAAGCCGCCATTGCTCCGCTGTACGCCAAATTCAAAGACATGAAGGCCGAGGACTTGTCCAAAGACACCCAAGCCATGGCCATCGGTGAGCGATTGTTCATGAACAACTGTGCGCAGTGCCACGGCTCGGATGCCCGCGGCAGCCGCAGCTTTCCCAACTTGGCCGACAACGATTGGCTCTGGGGCGGTGACCACGACGTGATCAAGACCACCCTCAAAGAGGGTCGCATGGGCGTGATGCCACCCATGGCCGCAGCCGTGGGCAGTGCCGACGACGTGCTCAACGTGGCCCACTACGTCATGAGCCTGTCGAAAACCCCTCACGATCCTGTGCGTGCAGTACAAGGTGCGCCGAAGTTCGCAGCTTGTGCGGCTTGCCACGGTGCGAATGGTCAGGGCAACACGGCCATGGGTGCCCCCAATTTGACCGATGAGGTTTGGCTACACGGCTGGGGTGAAGAGGCCATTGTGCGTGCCGTGAACGCCGGCTTCACCAACCAAATGCCAGCCCAATCCAACAAATTGACCGAAGACCAAATCCACGTCTTGGGTGCTTACGTTTGGAGTCTGTCCAAACAACCCGCTGCGCAGTAAGCTGTGAACAAAATCATTCCGATTGCACCCGCTAATAGCGACGACGAGATCGAGATCTCGTTGTACGCGGCGCGGCAGAAAATCCATCCCCGCTCTGTGGCGGGTTTTTTTTCTGCTTGGCGATGGGCCACAGTCTGGATCACGCAACTCGTTTTCTACGGCTTACCTTGGCTGCAATGGAACGATCGGCAAGCCGTCTTGTTCGATTTGGAGGCGCGGCGTTTTTATATCTTTGGATTGGTCTTGCATCCGCAAGACTTCATTTATTTGACCGGTTTGTTGGTCATTTCTGCCTTGGCTTTGTTCTTGTTCACAGCCATTGCGGGTCGTTTGTGGTGCGGCTACGCTTGTCCACAAACCGTCTACACCGAGATTTTTTTGTGGATCGAGAAGAAGATCGAGGGCGATCGATCGGCCCGCATTCGCTTGGACCAATCGGTTTTTTCCTTGGGCAAGCTGGGCAAGCGCTTGAGCAAGCACAGCGCTTGGATTGCGGTCGCTTTGTGGACCGGGTTCACCTTTGTCGGTTACTTCACCCCTATTCGTGAGTTGACGGCCTTGACCGCTGCACTGGCTTTGGGGCCATGGCAAACCTTCTGGGTGCTGTTTTATGGCTTCGCCACTTACGGCAACGCAGGGTTCATGCGCGAGCAGGTTTGCAAGTACATGTGCCCCTATGCACGCTTCCAAAGTGCGATGTTCGATAAAGACACGCTGATCGTGACTTACGATGAAGAGCGCGGAGAGCCGCGTGGTCCACGCTCGAAAAAAGCCGATCCTGCTGCCATGGGATTGGGGGCTTGCGTGGACTGCAGTTTGTGCGTTCAGGTGTGCCCCACTGGCATCGACATCCGCAACGGTCTGCAATACGAATGCATTGGCTGCGGCGCCTGCATCGATGTGTGCAACGACGTGATGGACAAGGTGGGTTACCCCCGCGGCTTGGTGAAATACGCCACGCAAAACGGCATGGTGAATCACTGGAGCAAAACCGAGATGCTGCGCCGTGCCATGCGCCCACGCGTGCTCATTTACTCGGGCATTTTGTTGGCCATCACCAGCGCGGTGTTCGTGAGTTTGTTGCTGCGCACGCCATTGAAGGTCGATGTGATCCGTGATCGAGGTGCCTTGGCGCGCATGGTCGAGCAGGGTCGCATCGAGAACGTCTTCCGTTTGCAGATCATGAACATCACCGAAGTGCCCCAGCGTTACAACGTGTCGGTTCGTGGGCTCGATGGCGTTGCCATGGCTTCAAGCCACGAGTTTGATGTCTTGCCATCCGAGGTCCGTTCGGCGGTGGTTCGCGTGCAAATTCCGCCCGGTGCTGCGCCCGGTTCTTACCCCATTGACTTTGACATTCAGGCCATTGGCAACGAAGATGTCAAGGTTCGCGAAACGGCGGCTTTTTTGGTGCCCCGTTGAATTTTTTAGGAGTCTCGCATGACATCGACCGCTTTAAACACATCTCCAGCCTGGTGGCGCGTGCCCCATATGTGGCTGGTCGTTGGAGGCCCGTTGGTGGTCGTGGCCGCTTGTGCCGTCACCGTGACGATTGCTTTTTCTATTCCCGATCCGGTGCTGGACAAGGCGACGTACCAACGCGATTTGGCTTTCGCCAATCGGTTGGAGGGTCAAGCTCGGATCGATGCTTTAGCCAAGCTGCAGCCTGCACACCAAGCACGCAATCACGCAGCTTCGCCGGTGGTGCCCAACCAAGGGCAGTGAATGAGTGGGGCACAAAAGCAGTGCCTCTGTTGTGACGGGATCGACAGGAGCTTCAATGAACAAGCAACGTTGGATGTGGATCGCTTGGCCCGCTTTTTTGGTCGCTGGGTTGATGGAGATGGCGGTTTTTGCCTTGATCGATCCAGCCGATTTGCAGTGGATGGGTTCCTCGATCAACTGGTCTCGTGAAGCCGTCTACACGGTCGCATTTTTCGTGTTCTGGACCTTGGCCATGGCTTCCAGTGCCCTGACCACTTTGCTATCGATGTCGCCTTTTGAGGTCAATCGCTGCCCAGTGATGCCTTGCGATCGTCCCTCGGCATGTCGTCCTGGCGCTGTTGATGGCGCTGGGCCTCACTGACAGTTGGGCGGGTTCACGATGGCTTTGAGGGCTTCGGTGTCTTTGATCATCACATAACGCTGCTTCACCTCTATCACGCCGTCTTCCACGAATTTGGAAAAGGTTCGGCTAACGGTCTCCAGCTTGAGACCCAAGTAGCTTCCAATTTCTTCGCGTGTCATGCGCAGGACCAGTTCGGATTGCGAGAAGCCCCTGGCGTGTAATCGCTGAACCAAGTTCAACAAAAAGGCCGCCAAGCGCTCTTCGGCCCGCATGCTGCCGAGCAAGAGCATCACACCTTGATCTCGCACGATCTCGCGGCTCATGATTTTGTGTACATGGTGTTGTAGCGAGGTGAACTCGCGAGACAACTCCTCGAGTTTCGCGAAGGGCATGACGCACACTTCGGCGTCTTCGAGTGCCACTGCGTCACAGGTGTGGTGATCGCTCACGATCCCATCCAAACCAATGATCTCACCGGTCATTTGGAATCCGGTCACCTGATCGCGGCCGTCTGGCGTGGTGATGCGTGTTTTAAAAAATCCCGATCGCACGGCGAACAAGGAACTGAAACGTTCACCCGCACTGAACAAAGCTTCACCGCGTTTGACGCGCTTGCGGCTGGAAACCACCGTGTCGAGCTTTTGCATTTCATCGGCCTTGAGACCCATGGGCAAACACAGCTCGCGCAAATTGCAGCTGGAACAAGCGACTTTGATGCTGGACAGATCCATGATCGGCTTTCGGTGTTGATCGAGCATAACCGATCACGAATATTGGATCGGGAAAACCCTTGGGCGTTTGTCATGGACACGCCATTCGACCTTTGTTTGACCCACGTCAAGGTCATCGAGCTTGCGCTTGACTACAGTGTTTCATCCTAAGGAGCCCTTTGTGAGTCACGCCATTCCCGATGAGTTGTTGAAGCGCTACGACGTGCCTGGCCCCAGATACACCTCGTATCCCACGGCTGACCGTTTCGTGGAGGCTTTCACCGAGGCCGACTACATACAAGCCTTGGAGCAGCGTCGTACCGCGTCTTTGGGCTCCCCGCTGTCGTTGTATGTCCATGTGCCGTTTTGTGATTCGGTTTGTTACTACTGCGCATGCAACAAGGTCATCACCAAGCACCACGAACGCGGCGCTGAGTACTTGCGTTATTTGGAGCGCGAAGTGGCTCTGCAAGTAGAGCACTTTGGGGCGGGGCACAGCGTTTCTCAACTCCACTTGGGGGGGGGGACGCCCACGTTTTTGAGTGACGATGAGTTGCGCCAATTGATGACCATGTTGCGCCACCACTTCAACTTGGTGCCCGGTGGGGAATACTCGATTGAGGTCGATCCTCGTACCGTTACACCCGACCGTTTGCAAGCCCTGTTCGACATGGGCTTCAACCGCTTGAGTTTTGGGGTCCAGGACTTTGATCCCATGGTGCAAAAGGCTGTGCACCGCGTGCAGCCTGCCGATCAGGTGTTTGCTTTGGCGGCGGCGGCGCGGCGCATCGGTTTTGAGTCGCTCAATGTGGACTTGATTTATGGCTTGCCGCTGCAGACCGCGGAGTCGTTTGCGCGCACCTTGGCGCAGGTGAGCGAATTGCGGCCCGATCGGATTGCTTTGTATGGATATGCCCATTTGCCCGATCGCTTCAAGCCACAGCGCCGCATCCATGCAGCCGAATTGCCCAGTGGAAGCCAAAAATTGGCCATGCTATCAATGTCCTTGGACGCGATGGGCGAAGCGGGCTATGTCTATGTGGGCATGGACCACTTTGCCTTGCCCAACGACGCATTGGCCGTGGCCAAGCGCCAAGGCCGTTTGCACCGCAACTTCCAAGGCTACAGCACCCAACCCGACTGCGACCTGATCGCTTTGGGCGTATCGGCCATTGGTCGTATCGGCGCGACCTACAGCCAAAACGCCAAGACCTTGGAGGAGTATTACGACGCGCTCGACCAAGGCCGTTTGCCCATCGTGCGCGGCTTGGCTTTGTCGCGCGACGACATCCTTCGCCGCTCCGTCATCATGGCTTTGATGTGCCAAGGTGAGCTCTTGTTTGAGTCGATTGAGCTGGGTCACCTCATCCAATTCCAACGCTATTTTTCGCGTGAGTTGGAACTCTTGCGCAGCTTCGAACAAGAGGGTTTGGTTCGCATCAGCGAAACTGGCGTCGAAGTGACCGATACGGGTTGGTATTTGGTGCGTGCGATTGCGATGGTATTTGATAAAAACTTACAAACCGACTTGGATCGAGCCCGTTTTTCGAAAATCATCTGAGTTCCTGACCTTGGCCATCCATTAGCATTTGGGCATGCAAACTTCGATGGCCTTGACGGCCTTGTTCATGGGCTTGGTGGGTGGACCGCATTGCGTGGCCATGTGTGGCGCTGCCTGCGCAGGCATCAGCCGAGCTGCTGGTGCGCACAGCACCCCATCCTTGGTGGCCTTTCAATTCAGTCGAATGCTCGGCTATGCCGCCTTTGGCGCGTTTGCTGCCGGCTCGGTGCAGGGCTTGGCTTGGCTGGGCACGAACACCGCGGTTGTCAGGCCTTTGTGGACCATGTTTCATGTGGCAGCCTTGCTCATGGGCTTGGCCTTGATTTGGCGTGCCCGTCAGCCCGGATGGATGGAGCATTGGGCACAAGTTGTGTGGCGTCGCGCCAAGCCCGTGCTCACCCGAATGGGGCACCGAGCCCCAGTGATGTTGGGCGTGGCTTGGGCACTCATGCCTTGCGGCTTGCTGTATTCGGCTTTGTTGGTGGCGTCGCTCTCGGCCAGCGCCTGGGATGGTGCTTTGATCATGGCCTTGTTTTCCATCGGCACTTCGGTGTCGTTGACTTTGGGACCGTGGTTGTTGTTGCGCTTGAACGGGGCTCGTTCGGGTGCTTGGGGTATCCGATTGGCGGGCGTGGCCTTGGCATTAACCTCTGGTTGGGCCCTTTGGATGGGCATCACCAACCCCACGGGTCTGTGGTGCTGACACGATTCAGCGAGAGGTGGGCCAGGTTGTAGCGACCAAGCCCAGCAAGGACAGGGCAAAGCCAAGAATTTGCCAACTGTTGATCGGCTCTCCCATGATCAGCACGCCGACCGCTGCGGCGCTGATGGGCAGCATCACCGTGAAGACGCCGGCTCTGTTGGCAGGCACGTGACGCATACCCGTCATCCAGAGCCACACCGTCCACACGCTGGCAGCCAAGCCGTAGAAAACCAACAACGCCCATGTGATGTTGGGTACCTGTCCAAAATCAAAATCCGTGGCGGCCCACCAACCCAGCGGTGTGACCAGTGCCAATCCCCACAGGTTGATCAGCGCAGCGATCCGCTTGGGTGATATCTGGCCACTGAGCTTTTTGCCAATCACCACATACGCTGCTTCGCACACCACGGCGGCGAACACCAGTGCATTGCCCACCCAAGCCAAGGGTGTGTTGCTCGTCTCAGGTTTGCCCCATGAAAACAAGGCCATGCCCAAGGCGGCACAGCCGATGGCCACCCCAGTGGCTCCATTGAAGCGTTCGCGTAAAAAGAGGGCGCTGAGCACCGCGACCACCGCAGGTATGGTGGACATCACCAAACCCGCGGCCAACGCGCTGGTCATGCTCACACCGTACAGCATGCAAATAGAAAACAAAAAATTGCCAAAGAAGGACTGCGCAAACAACCATCGGCGCGTGGCGGGCGTGATGGGGGCCTCATCGACGGGCCGTTTGAGCCAGTGCAGCATGGCGAGCGCACCAATGCCAAAACGCATCCAGGCGAGCAAAAACACCGGAAACATCAAGGCCAAAGGTTTTGAGAGAGCGACGTAAGTGCCCACCAAAGACATGCTCAAGGCCAAGCTGGCCCATGCCCACCACGGTGCGTTGGTGTGAGGTTGGGGTGGGGCAATGACGGGCTGCATCAAGCGATTATTCCCGACTCGGCCTGCACCATTTCACGATGCCCCAAGATATTTCATTTTGTGAAAAATACCAATATTGCGCTGCGACATAATTTTTCAATATAAAAAATACTTTTCCATATCGAGAAATTAAATTCGCAAGCCTATGATTTTAATTGAGAAAATATTTATCTTATATAAGACATAAGAGCTTCACAAAGTCTTCTATAAGACTTAAAGTAGAGGCATCGGTGCGGTAAGCCCATGGCCCAGCGCCCCGACCCATTTTTTTAACCTTCTTGGAGTTCACCATGCCCCAATCCTTGAACGAGCAACTCAGCCGTCAACAACAAATCGAAGCCCTGGAAAAAGACTGGGCGACCAACCCCCGTTGGAAGGGTGTCAAGCGCGGTTACTCCGCCGCTGACGTCGTGCGTTTGCGCGGCAGCATGCCCATTGAGCACACCTTGGCCAAGCGCGGTGCTGAGAAGCTTTGGGAGAAGGTCAACGGTGGCGCTAAGAAAGGCTACGTCAACGCCTTCGGCGCGATCTCTGCCGGTCAAGCCATGCAACAAGCCAAAGCCGGCTTGGAAGCCGTGTACCTGTCGGGTTGGCAAGTGGCCGCTGACGGCAACACCTCTGAGACCATGTACCCCGACCAGTCGCTCTACGCCTACGACTCGGTGCCCACCATGGTTCGCCGCATCAACAACACCTTCAAGCGTGCTGACGAAATCCAATGGAGCCGTGGCATCAACCCCGGCGATAAGGAATTCATCGACTATTTCTTGCCCATCGTGGCCGACGCTGAAGCTGGTTTCGGCGGTGTGTTGAACGCCTTCGAATTGATGAAGAACATGATCACCGCAGGTGCCGCTGGCGTGCACTTCGAAGACCAATTGGCTGCGGTGAAGAAATGCGGTCACATGGGCGGTAAAGTGTTGGTGCCCACCCAAGAAGCTTGCGAGAAATTGATCTCGGCCCGTTTCGCCGCCGACGTCATGGGCACCTCCACCATCGTGTTGGCCCGCACCGACGCCGAAGCTGCGAACTTGATCACGTCCGATCACGACGCCAACGACAAGCCATTCTTGACCGGTGAGCGCACCCAAGAAGGTTTCTACCGCGTCAAAAACGGTTTGGAGCAAGCCATCAGCCGCGGTGTCGCTTACGCTCCTTATGCCGACTTGGTGTGGTGCGAGACTGGCGTGCCAGACATCGGCTTTGCGCGCGAATTCGCCCAAGCCGTTCACGCCGCGTGCCCTGGAAAGCTGCTGTCCTACAACTGCTCGCCATCGTTCAACTGGAAGAAAAACCTCAACGACAAGCAAATCGCGTCGTTCCAAGAAGACCTGTCGGCTTTGGGTTACAAGTACCAGTTCATCACCTTGGCAGGTATCCACATCAACTGGTTCAACACTTTCCAATTTGCCCACGCATACGCTCGTGGCGAAGGCATGAAGCACTACACCGAAATGGTGCAAGAGCCTGAGTTCGCCGCACGCGACAAGGGTTACACCTTCGTGTCGCACCAGCAAGAAGTGGGCGCCGGCTACTTCGACGACGTGACCACCGTGATCCAGGGCGGTTCCTCCTCCGTGAAAGCCTTGACTGGCTCGACCGAAGAAGAGCAGTTCCACTGATCGGCGCATGTGCCTGCCTTCGGGCAGGCTGTGTGAGCCCACAAAAAAGCCACCTTGCGGTGGCTTTTTTGCGTCTGGCGCTCAAGCTGACTTGAGCGCGTTGCGTGATGTCAAACGGCCTTGAGAGCTTCGTTGAAGGTTTTGCTGGGGCACATGACGGCTTGCAGCTTCTCGGGAGACGGAAAGTAGTAACCACCGATATCCACCGGCTTGCCTTGCACCGCGTTGAATTCGGCCACGATGGCCTTTTCTTGGGCGGTGAGGGTTTTGGCCAAGGGCTCGAATTGTTTGGCCAATTCGGCGTCTTCGGTTTGAGCGGCCAATTCTTGTGCCCAATACATGGCCAAGTAGAACTGGCTGCCGCGGTTGTCGAGCTGACCGGTTTTGGGCGAGGGGTTCTTGTTGTTGTCCAAGAGCTTGCCCGTGGCCGAATCCAGGGTCTTGGCCAAGATGCCGGCTTTTTTGTTGCCGCTCTTCAGGCCCAAGTCTTCCAAAGACACCGCCAGCGCCAGGAATTCACCCAGCGAGTCCCAGCGCAGGTGGTTTTCTTCGACCAACTGCTGCACGTGCTTGGGGGCCGAGCCGCCCGCACCGGTTTCGTACATGCCGCCGCCGGCCATCAAAGGCACGATGGACAGCATCTTGGCCGAGGTGCCCAGTTCCATGATGGGGAAGAGGTCGGTCAGGTAGTCGCGCAGGATGTTGCCCGTGGCGCTGATGGTGTCCAAGCCGCGGATCACACGCTCCAAGGTGTAGCGCATGGCACGCACCTGGCTCATGATCTGAATTTCGAGGCCGGACGTGTTGTGCTCGTGCAGGTACATCTTGACCTTGGTGATGAGCTGGGCTTCGTGGGGGCGGTACTGGTCGAGCCAGAACACCACGGGCATGCCGGAGTTGCGGGCA
>JACCDH011503733.1_pt1 | contig 21908 bp, 21 predicted proteins | sample 7442481 | NCBI WGS metagenome assembly JACCDH01 (sample SAMN15323433, study PRJNA562643) | freshwater metagenome | isolation source: river surface water | place: USA:Blue River Watershed | collected 2017-08-15
ATGATGAAGATCAACCTTCTCTTGAAAGAAAAGAAGAAGGCAGATCGTGAGTCTGTTATCATCACTGTTCTGACCGACGGCGAAGAGAATCAGTCGCGCACCTTCAAGAACTCTGACATCAAAGCGATGGTCGAGAAAGCTGAAGGCAAGAACTGGGGCTTCATGTTCCTTGGTGCAAACATCGACGCATTCCATGCCGGTGCTGCTATGGGCTTCAACTACAACAACACGATGCAGTTCGACACGAACAACGCAGCTGCAACCATGCGCTCGGCTTCTGCTATGACTGCTCGCATGAAAGGTGCCTATGCTTCTGGCCTTGACACCTCGTCGACCTATGCCGCTACTGCATTCTATGATTCTGAACGAGCTGCCGCTGTGGGTGACACAGATGCAGGGAAGTAAGAATCCATACGAGGTTCGACTCGACATTCTCAAGATGGCACAAGAGATGCTAAACAACGAGAAGCGAATCGAAGAGAACACTTTCTTTGCGAAGCTCGAGACTCTTCGAGCTTCCAACACCTCCGCCGATGATATTAACAAGTTCATCGACGCAAACAAACCGAAGATGTACGATCCGAGCGAAGTGGTGGCTCGCTCAAGCGCACTCTACGCCTTCGTTAACAACTCCACCACAAACAAACCTTAAGGAGAAATAAATGATGAAATCCGTTATGATCGCTGCTGCCGCTATGGTTGCTATGACTGCTTCGTTCGCTGCAGCCGCTGAGCGTCCTACGATTCTGGGTTACTCGGAGTACGCCGTTGAAGCTGAGACCTTTGAACTGGGTGCTGGTGCTGAGTTCATCGTCGGCAATGGTCTTATCCTGACGCCGATGATCGTTGGCTTTGGTCCTTCGGAAGACTTCCAATTTGATCGTGCTGAGCTGAAAGCTTCGTATGGTCTGAATGAGAACGTCGACCTGTACGGCAAGATCAAGACTGACGAAGATCTGAACTACGACGAGACCGTCCTCGGCGTCGCTCTTCAGTTCTGATTGAAGATGGGGTGGTTACCTAATAAACCCGTGCGGAGCCAAGGTTAGCTCCGCGTTTTCATCTCATGATAAATAGACTATCATGGAGGTGCCGATGGAAGACTTCGAAGCGTGGCAGGCTTTTCCTCATATGAGGCAGTGGTTCAATAAGCTCTACTTAGCAGAGTTTCTTGGATACTCCTGCGGCCCAGGAGGTGTCCCTCCAAGAGTGTCTGGTTACTACTGTGTTAGACCTATCTACAACCTCGATGGAATGAGTGTAGGTGCTCGAAAGCAGTGGATTGAAGCCGGAGATCGTACAGGTGTTGCACCTGGGTATTTTTGGTGTGAATGGTTTGATGGTGATCAATACTCCATCACCTATGAATCAGAAGATGCTTTCAACTATCGTCAACGATCATGCTTCAAAGCTGAACGCGATGTTGATCGACTCTTCAGATTCAAGAAGTGGACACGATCTTCTCTGCAAATTCCTCTTCCATATCGTCTCGAAGACGCCTTCATGTTTAGTGCGGTAGACGTCATCAACATCGAGATGATAGGCAATAAGGTGATCGAGGTTCACTTTCGCGATACACCTGACCCAGACTACGATGAACTGATCCCAGTTTGGAGCGATGAACAACAAGTAGTTGACATTTATGGCAAACTGGGGTATACTTTTATAGAAGCCCCCGACAACTCGAATGGATATTTGGAAACCCATCGTCTAGGCTTCATGGTCAAATAGGAGTGTGAATGCTTATTTCAACATTTTTCAAAGAAAACGCCCAGTCTGCTCGAGCTGAAGTACTTAAGAACGAAGCCGGTGAATACTACTACATCGACTACTACGATGCTGGTGGTCACAAGTTTTTCACAGAAACATTCCCCGGAAAATCCGTTCATTACGTTGAAGACGCTGCAGAAAACTGGGCACTCAACGTGAAGGTACTTAACGGGTAATGCAAGTAGAACTGACGGCGGAAAGTATTCTCCGTGAAGTCAGCAAATACGTGAACGACGACGTCTCATACATTGATGCACTAGTTCATTACGCTGAAGTTCACGGTATTGAAATCGAAGTAATTGGCGACATCGTACGCCGTAGCCAGATCATGAAGGCTCGAGTACATGAAGACGCCGAGAAACTCAATCTTGTAGAAAAGACACAGAGGTTACCAATCTAATGTCTGCATATTCAACGCGGGACGCTTTTGAGATCTATATGTATTATCTCGCGTTGAAGAGGCACTTCACCACTGACTATGATTACTTCAAGTACAATGGTAAGGTGAAGGCCTCTCAACAATCCTTCGAGAACCGTAAGGACAAGTTTCAGTTCTACAAACTCTCGAAGCGTAAGGATGCTAAAGAGTTCATCCTTGCAAACATGATCTATGAGCCAACGCTCTGGATCGGAGATCTTCTCGACAACGAGAAGGCAGAAGAGGTTTACGTTGAGTGGACCAAACGACAGCAAACACTGTCCTACGTCTTCAAGAACGACCTCTCTGAGTTGAACGATGACTTCAACTCGAATCTACTCGTGAACGACGGGCAGCATCCACGACTCCTCCAGCTGTACCACATGCGTCGAGTGAACATCGAAACCCTCGTGATCATCGACGACATGGTGCATAATTTTTCTTACTGGGAGAGAAAAATTGCTGACCCGATCATCTTCCCGAGTATAAATAAGTTTGTCGGCAAAGTAAGACCATTCATCAGATACGACAAGTCGAAGATGAAAGCAATACTGCTCGACAGATTCTCACAATCGCAACAAGCCGCTTAAAATCGCTTACAATCGCAAAGGAACTACACATGTCTAGCTCATTCGCAGCTCTCAAAAAATCCCGTTCGTCTTCGTTCGACAAGCTGAATCAGCAACTGCAGAAGACCATCGGTGGCCAATCCAACAACAACGATGATAAGTACTGGAAACCCGAAGTCGATAAGGCTGGGAATGGATACGCTGTTATCCGCTTCCTGCCGGCGCCTGAAGGTGAAGATGTACCGTTCGTCAAGATGCACGACCATGGCTTCCAAGGCACTGGTGGTTGGTACATTGAGAACTCGTTGACCACACTTGGTCAAGACGACCCTGTTTCGGAGTACAACTCGAAGCTCTGGAACTCCGGCAACGAAGCCGACAAAGAAATCGCGCGCAAACAAAAGCGCCGCACGAACTTCCACGCCAACATCTATGTGGTCAAGGACTCCGCTAACCCTGCAAACGAAGGTAAGGTGTTCTTGTTCAAGTTTGGCAAGAAGATCATGGAGAAGCTTCAGGAAGCGATGAACCCACAGTACGAAGGTGAGACTCCGGTCAACCCGTTCGACATGTGGGAAGGTGCTGACTTCAAACTGAAGATTCGTAACTACGAAGGCTACCGCAACTACGACCGCTCGGAATTCTCTGAGGCTGCACCGATGACTAATCCCAAAGGTGAGACGCTGACCGATGAACAACTCGAGGAAGTCTGGAAGCAACAGCATTCTCTGAAAGAGATCGTCGATCCTAAAAACTTCAAGTCTTACGATGAACTGAAAGCCAAGCTTTACAAGGTTCTCGGACTTGATGGCAGTGCGCACGCACCCATGAAACCTGCTGCCGAGGACGACGCGGAGATGGACTTTACCCCGAAGTTCAAGGAGCGTAAAGCACCTAAGCAAGAGGAGGCTCCATCTCCGTCATTCACTCCATCACTGGACGAAGATGACGATACCCTCGACTTCTTCAAGAGCCTCGCGGCTGGTGACTGATTCTAAAGGAAGGAGCCTTCGGGCTCCTTCTTCATACGGAGAACATCATGGGTTACAAGAGAACATCAAAGAAGACTGGCTCGAGATACCATACGAAGACTATTAACACTAACGGCAGCGTGACTGAATCGTTTTCGGATGGATCGAAGAACTTCCGCACAACATATACGTACAATAGTAAGAGCGGGAACAAGGTCACTCAGACTTACCGCGATGGCGCGGGATTCACGCATAAGAAGGTAATATCTAGAAGCGAGACACCCGCCGACAGACGCAGAAAGTACAAAGAGAATGAAAAGCTTGGCCGCGATATTGCAGCGCTCTTCATTCTCTTCTTTAAGATCGTGATCTTTCCGTTTAAGCTGATTTTCCGTAAACGTTAGATCGGCATGAATGCATTCAGGCTGGTGTGAGGAGCAGTGTTGATGATTGTAGTCGAGGAGTTATTAGTCGTGCTTCCGCCGACATTGTTGACTGTAGGTGCGTTGATTGTAGAGACCGATCCTGCCTTTGCTGCACTAGACTCTATGACACTGGCTTTAGCGTTAGCAACATCTGTTGAAGGCGATGGATACACCGCCGATTGTCCTAGGACATAGTTCACTTTAGAGATTGCTTCAGCCATTTCGTCTAGACGGAGGCTTGGGTCAAGAATCCCCTTTGGAAACACCAGCGGGCTAGACAACCATCCATCTGATCCTGCAACTTCGCCGCCGTTAGCCAAAGCATCTAGTAAAGGTACTGCTTTACCAAGATCCTCAGCGAGTCCTGCAAAGTCTATTCCACCTCTAGCAATTTTGATATTGCCAAACACTTCAAGGGCGTTAGCAATCTTTTCAAGGGCTGCTGCGCCCTTTTCTAATTGGTCAGCTTCTTTAGCAAGCGCTAGGACTTTGTCCATTGGTGAGTCTACACCGAAGAAGCCAAGCAGAGCCACTCCTGCTTCGGTGAGAGTGCCAATAAGTTCACCACCAGCGAATGCTATCAGCCCAAGACTTATCTTACTCATGGTAGACAAGAAGTCATCAACTGATCCTTCCGCAGACATTCCGGGGATAGACAATAGCGTAGCGACCTGATCTTTGATGCGTTGTGCAAAGTCTGGTTGATCTGCAAAGTAGGCGATCGCCTTATCTGCCCCATCGACGACAGTGTTTGCACCCTTTCCTAGCGCAAATGCAGCAAGTCCAGATGAGAGGCCTAACATCGTCGCGACGAAGCCAACTGTATCACCACCAATCCCAGGCAACTCAGCTATCGATAGTAACGTAGCGACTTGATCTTTGATGCGCTGGGCAAAGTCCGGTTCACCTGTGAAATACCCGATAGCTCTCTCAGCACCATCAACGACTACGTTTGCGCCTGTACCCAAAGCAAATGCAGCGAGGCCAGATGAAAGCCCGATCATTGACGCAACAAACGTAGCGGTGTTCCAACCTATCCCAGGAAGATCACCTATCGACAACAGTGTAGCCACGCTATCTTTTACGCGCTGGGCCCAGTCATCATCGGTCACAAATTGTGCAAGGCCCATTGCACCTTGACCTACTGCCAAAGCAGCAAGACCAGCACCAAGGCCGAGCATAGCAAGACCGAAGGTTTGGCCTTCAAGTAACATACCAACGTTTCCGGTTATACCGTCAGCTATCGATAGTAACGTGTGCACGTTTGACTTGACCTGTTCGGCCCACGTTGTATCAGTAGTCCATTGCCCAAGCCCAATTAACGCCTGTCCTACGCCAAAAGCAGCTAAACCTATGCCCAATCCGGCGAGCGCTGAACCAAGTATTGCGCCTTCGAGCAACATCGAAACGTTACCTGAAATACCGTCTGCGATAGAAAGCAAAGTAAGGACGTTTTCTTTTACCGATTCAGCCCAGTTGCCTTCAGAAAAGTATTCGGTGGCAGCGATAATGGCACCGCTTATTGCGAATGGTTGTAATGCTTTTCCAAGACCCCATAGTGCGGCACCAACTAGACCACCGTCCAGCAACATTTCGAGACCACCTCCGACTGCACTAGGAATACTCAACAACGTCACTACGTTGTCTTTGATCTTCTGTGCGTCCATTAGCCCTGCAGCGACCATGACCGCAGCTAAGCCCAGGCCTCCACCTGCTAGGCTTTTGCCTAAACCCCCAAGCACATCACCTATACCGGATCCAACGCCGCTTGAGGCTTTGCCGACACCTTCGCCAGTTCCGCTTAGCATGTTCCCAATGTTACTCAACGTTGACGTTGGGCGAATATACTTTGACTTACGATCAGCGTCGCGATTAGATTCAGTTTGAGACTTTTTCATATCACTAAGCAATTTGACCTGAGTCGCCATCTTCTTATCGATCGACGATAGTATCGCGCCAATATCTTGGGTCATTTGTTTTTACTCTGTTCTATAAATTCTACTAGCATAGTGATATAAAGATCTCTTTCGTATGGTATTAGATTCTCTATATCGCTTATTGAGTATTTATGGTGTTGGGCCAAAGCAAAGTTATTTCTGTAGTATGTCTGAAGCGTGCTATGGCTCACGCTTAGATAAAAAAAGTCTCAATGCCTTCGAGCACAAAAGTCTTCTCTGTACCATCTTTAAGTCTATACTTCTTTTCGAATCGCAACACTGGAATGCTGTCGAAGAAAGTTTTGATAGCAGTGATTGTTGTCGCAGAGAAACTTTCAACAAAATCATTCACTTCTTGTTTAGTGAAATCTTTCATCTTAGTTACACTGTCACCATCTACCAATGAATCGATACAAGACGTCATCACATCGAAAAGAATTTCTTGTTTAGTCTTATCGGTAGAAGAAGCTAGAAGTTTCAATTCATTAAACGTCGGGTATCGCATTACGATACTGTACGCATCATTAAGTTTGATTACGTTAGAAGCTGTACTCTTCTTAACGACTATTTCATTTATGTTAACGCTGAGTTTAATTTTCTCTTGCGTTTCTGGATCTGTAATTTCAAACTCAATCAGGTCGTTAACTGACTTTGCGCGAATTTGCAATAACATATACTCTAGATCAAACATAGCGAGCGAATTCACGTCGATAGAATCGACGACGCAATTAGTTAAGATCTGTTTGATTGCCAGAATAAGTTGATCGATGTCATTTGATTCTCTAGCAATTAGTAGGATCTTTTCTTCTTTAACAGTGAATGGTCTGAACTTAACTTTCTTTCCATTAGAAGGAATAGTCAGTTCAAAAAGTGGTAGATCAATTCTAGGCAGTGCCATATTATAACTCCATTATAGTGCGTTGAACACCGTTGTAACGTTAGTAAGTTGATTGATCGCGTCTTGGATGTCACGAGGACGATCGATCTGATTGATAGCTTGAGCGAATCCATTCGCAGCTGAGATGTAACTCAGGAGCCCGTTTGCTCCACCATTAGATTCGATCACCTGACCGAGCTCTACGCCGTCTGCTTTGAACTTGTCGAAGGCGAACCCAACTGGAAGAGTCATCACCTCTCCTTGGTTCTCCCATGACTGATCGAGCTGGCCTAGACCGATAGGAAACACGTTACCGAACTTATAGTGATAGGTGTAGCTCGCGTCGTGTCCAGAGTACACAAGAATCTCGACGGTCGCCGCGTAGTCTTCTTTGTACGCAAAGTGGTATGGAAGCTTACCTTGACGATCGGTCTGGCGGTAACCATCATATGAATTGAAGTTTACGATCGACTGCATCCACTTCTTAAAAAACTTCATCGTTGCGAAGTGACTATCGACCATGAAGATGAGTGATAGTTCACCATACTTCAGATCGACTGGGCGCTTCTCGTGTGTGCCATAGCCATACGGCTGAAACTCAGCAAAGTCGATGTTCATGCCCGGAATAGATGCAGACTTGCAGAGAAAGGTCAACTCTCTTGTGCTGATGTCTTGCTCGAGGTAGCTGAGGGTGTTTGGCAGACTGATGCGAGTCAAGAAAAGGTTGTTCTTCGCGAGACCTTTTCTTCCCATCTGTGCTTGAAACTGATTGATGTTGAATGCCATGATAGGACCTTATGTGATAAGCTTCTTCGATTCCGCCCAGACCTTCTGCTTATTCGCGCCTTGGAATCTTTCGAGAGGCAGGAATAGAGCGATGTCCCATTCCGATGGATATACGTATAGGAAACGACTACGAACCTGTTCAGTCAAGTAATGCTTTACACATGGTGCAAAGTACTTGAACTTCGATGCGTTATTCAGGATGTTGTAATTGAACTTCAGTTTGGTCGTCTCATCAAACTTATCGTTGTTGGCCACATCATACAGAGCGTCCATCAACTTAGCCCGATAGTTCAATGGTAGATAGTGAAGGTTCAGACCCATGAATCCATTCTCAACTTTGCGATATGGAAACACTAAAGGGAACCGGTCATAGTATGGAAGGGTTGCTTTATGCTTTGGATCGTAATAGTACATGTACATTGAACCAATCATCGGACGATTCGTCAAGCGTTCATTTCCGCCTTTCATCAGCTTCGTCTCGTTGATGTTCTTGTATTCCTGAGCGGTGTTACGATACCACTCGCGTGCGGACTCGCTACGCGCGGGCATCTGACCAGCACGCACGCCCTTCGTCAAAATGGTATCAAAGATTGAACTCATGTTACTTTCCGAACAGTTGCTTTTCTGTCATGATTTGGAAGACCCAACCGCGATCTTTACAGTACTCTTCAGCCGCCTTCCACTTCGCTTCATTAACACCCCAAGTCATGACTTCAGTAAGATACTTCCTACTTGGTCGACCCTTTGCGGTCTTAGCTTTTGATATGTCTGGCGGACGAGTCTGAGCGTCTGGTTTAATCTCAATCAAGACAGTTTGTTTCTTTCCCTCAATATTTATCTGTTCTACGTAAACGTCGGGAAAGTATCTGTGCCACCGATTATCAATCGGGGACTTATACGGAATGATGACTTCTTCACTTCCCCACTTAAGCACATTGGGATGCGAGTCAAGATACATAAATAGACGTAGCTCCCAGCTAGAGCGATACACGATATTAGTCGGATCGCCTTTGTACTTTTGCGGGTTGCGTGGCTTAAAGAAGCCTTGGTGATATGCCATCGAATTCCGTATAAATATCTCAAAGGATATGCCTATTTATAAGGACTAGTCATGAACGACAGACTATGGGAACCAGCTGAAGGTACAATATCACAAGCAAAAGAGTCTGGTAAAAGAGCGGATATGTCTTTTCCAAAAGACATTGGCCAACACGGTATACTGTTCACGTTCAGTAAGTACAAATTCGGTGCTCTGGGTAGCATTAGAGGCGAGAATATTGGCTCAATACTTTTGCCAGTTCCTTCCAATATTCGTGAAAGTTACAGCGTTGAAATGGGGCCAGCAAACGTTGGCCTAGGTGGTATGCTTGGCGCTGAAGCAATAAGCGGAGGGGCTGATGTTAATGCAATGATCAACTCATTAGCGAATACAGGGCCTTCGTCTCTAGCGTCTGATCCGGTCGCAGCAGTTAACTACTTCATGAAAAGTGGCCTAGCTGCTACCGCCGCATCTGCAGCAGGTGCTGTAACTGGCGGAGTAGGAGGAGCAGTGATTGGCGCTCTCGCTGGCCAAGGCGCTGCTGGTGGTGCACTGTCCGATGCATTGTCTCTTTCGTCTGGCACAGCACTGAATCCTCATACTACTGTGATGTTTAGAGGGATGAACCTACGCAGTCATAACTTTGAGTGGACTTTATCGCCCAAGAGTGCGAGTGAAGGTGAAGCTCTCCGAAAGATCATCCGTATGATTAAGAAGAATACTCTGCCTTCATATCAATCCGCTGGTGGTCAACCTTCAGGCACTGCTCTTGACCGAATTCTTTTGAACTACCCAAGTGTGGTCGATGTAAGCTTTCTTGGTCTAGACCAATCATACTATTTCAACTTCAAGACTTGTATGATCACTCAAGTTGAAGTTGACTATTCACAAAATGGTAACGCATTCTTTGCCGGTCCAGCGGGTGCAAAGCCGGTGATGGTCAGATTGGCAATGGGCCTAATCGAATCTAAGATTCACACCGCTGACGACTTCGACGCTGGAGAGTGACATGTCAAACTACTTTAAGTTTTTTCCGACAACAACATATGAAAACAGATTAGTGACAGACATCACACGTCGTGTCAGAATCGTTGAGCAGCTATCAACTGATCCATATGCTATTCTTCCATACGTAGTGAAAGAAGGCGAACGCCCCGAAGACGTCGCTTATTACTACTACGGTGATCAAAACAAAGTGTGGATGGTGTATCTCGCGAACAACATCGTCGATCCATACGTTCAATGGCCGCTCGACGACGAGAATTTATACTACACGCTTCTCAAGAAGTATGCTATCACTGGGCTCAAATTCACAAATACTGATGTCGACATTGTGGCAAACACAATTAAGCTGACCGGCCATACGCTTCAAACGACAGATCCAATCGTCTACACCGATGGGTTGACTTCACCCGCTCCTTTGGTTTCAGGCACCACATACTATGCGATCTTTGTAGATGAGAACACGATCAAGCTTGCTTCTAGTGCTGCAAATGCTCTTAATGGTGTCGCAATTGATATAACTACAGTTGGGGCCGGAACGTTTGATCGCGATATGACTGTGTTCTTTAATAGCACCCAGATAACAAGTAACATCATGTACTGCGTGAGTAACACTGATCAAGAAGTAAAGATCACTTACGACACATATCAATACTGTGGGATAATTCCAACTGAATGGACTATCGTTCGCGTGTATGAACATGAAGTTCAACAGAACGAGAATAAGAGACACATCTACCTGATTAATAAGAACTACGCGCGTCAGCTACAAAGCGATTTAAAGAAGGTGATCAATGAGTGAATTGAAACAAGCTGGTCACTACGCGCTCAAGTCTTTCTACGTCATTCGTGATGGTGTAAAGGTCGACCTGAGCAAAGTGATTCATAAATTCAATATCGTCGAATCCATGTCGATGGGAAGCGTCCGTGGATCAGCTGTCGTATACGATTCTAACGATCTGATCACCCGATTCGCGAATAGTGGAGCATCAACCCGTGCCGGTATTAAAGCTGAAGAATTCATCGAGATAACCTACTCGGACTACTACGACAATGAACTGGTCGAGACGTATTTCCTGTACTCTGTTACTGACGTAGGATATGCGACTGATGCGGAAAACTTGATCAAATACACCCTTAACTTCGTATCACTGGGTAAACTATACTCTGAAAACTTCCGAGTCGCAAAGGCGTATCGGCCGAATAACGGATCGGGGCTTATCAGTGATTATGTAAAAGAAGTATTCGACGAGTATTATGTAAAACCTCTATCTCAAGAAAGTCTTCCTACAAAAGAGATCATCGTAGAACCTACTGTTGGCCAGCAATCATTTGCAATTCCTCGCTTAACGCCAGAACAAACGATGTACTTCTTTTCGCGTAAAGCATTCTCAAGCGATAGTAAGAGTCAATCCTTTCGTTTCTTTGAGAATCGCCAGAAGTATTACTTTGCCACCAATGAATACATGCTAGAGTTTGTCCTTAAGGATGGCATCAGCAACGAACGTGGAATGGATATTACAATGGCAATGAAACTTGGCAAGAGACAAAACTCAGTGCCAATTTTTAGACGTAACTACGCTACTGATAGAACTGCTGATGGCCAAGAACTTGCGATGAGTCGACTGCTTAACATAGACTTTGGAGTTAAAACTGACACTGTTGACGACATCAATAGTGGCGCGTATTATCGCACTTCATATGAAATCGACATGATCAACGGAACTATGAACAAATTCGAGTACAATCACTTTGATTACACCGAAGACAGTTTAACATTTCCACACGAAAGAGACTTTGTAGATCAGCGAATCAATAAGCCAAAAGAGCGATTCATCATTAAAGACTACGCTTCAGCTGGAAATCCGGGAGGAACTCATGTTCCGGCAGATAAAAACTATGCAACTCTACATAACGTGAAATCTGCTTACTTTTATCACTATCATAAGAATAAGGTAACTGCTACAATTTATGGCCGCAATACGCTATTCGCTGGACTCGCTATAGATATAGAACTAACCAAACAAGCAGTTGGTTCAGATGAATCAATTGAAAGAGATGACGAAAGAAGTGGCAGATATATCATTGAGTCGATTGAAAACGTCTTCAATGAAAACATCTTTACACAAAAGTTAGTATTGTCAAGAAGTGGAATTGGTCAATGATTGGTGAAAATGGATTTGAAAGTCTCGTATGGTTTATGGGTTTCGTTGAAGACAACGCCGACCCATTAAACGGCCGTGTTCGCGTTCGGGCATTTGGCTTTCATCCACCGGTGACGGACGGAACAGTTCTGACCGAAGATCTTCCATGGGCTCACGTCGTCCGTGACAGTAAGTTCTCGAGCATTCCAGACCTCGGCGATCTAGTCATTGGATTCTTCCTTGATGGACGAGACGCCCAACATCCAGTCGTCCTCGGTACGATCAATAGCGCGAAGTTCTCAGCACCATCTTCAGTGCCCGGGTATAATCCAGAGTCCTTCAATCCCGACGGCACTCCGGGTGCATCAGGTGATGGAGTAGGCGGTACTGACCGTGCGAAGTATGCTTACCAGTACTTCATCAATCAGGGCTTCACGCCCGAGCAAGCGGCCGGTATCGTCGGCAACCTTCAGGCCGAGTCTGGCCCGAACCTTGATTCACTGTACAACCCCGCTGGTGGCGGGTCTGGTGCACGCGGCATCGCACAATGGCGGGGAGCAAGAACCCAAGAGTTCGTCAGTCGTTACGGCACGACACCTGATCTTGCGTCTCTCGACGATCAACTCGACTTTATCATGTATGAATTCAATACAACTGAGAGTCGAGCACTCAGCGGAGTAAAAAGTGCTACTACCGCGGCGGAAGCAGCAAATGCATTCGACAGTCTATTCGAAAGAAGTGGCGGTGGAACACTTCAGACTCGTGTGAACAACGCGACCTCATTGCTTCAGGAATTTGCCGGCATTGAGCCTCAGCCAGCAATTGAAGGCGTTAACCCATATCTTGCGCCATCACAAGACGTAGTGAACAACTATGGAAATCCTGCGTTGCCTCCAACGATTCATGGTGAGAACTTTGAGTTCACTGCAGCACTTCCGGCTTCAGCTGCTAGAAGAACTGGGACAACCTCATCGGGTTCATATGTCGATGAACCGGGTGTGCCAATGCCCGGAGGGAAGAACACCTCTGCATGGGAAACACGCTACGGTGGGTCTTCTATTGTATTGTCTGGTAAGAACACAACCGATGAATACATTCATATCATTCACGCAAGTGGCTCACGAGTTACGCTCGATGGTAACGGAAACGTCACGATCAAGGCGATGGGTAAGCTACATCTTGGTTCTGAAGGTAATATTGAAGAAAACTCCGATGGTGCTAAGATCGGTATCTATCCAAATGGCTACACCGTTGAGATCAGTAACGGCAAATGTAACATTGTTTCATCGGGTGACATGAACCTGACATCGAAGAGTAACCTCAACATTAACGTTGGTGGAAGTCTCGCGATCAATGTAGGCGAATCGATTGACATCGCAGGTGCAAGAGTTGCATTAACTGCTAAGGCAGACGCACTCGATCTATTGGCGGCAAAAAAGATCGCTATTCAATCAGCCGGCGGATCGATTGGCATCAAGAGTGTTACTCCATTGTATCTGCAGGCCGACGGTGAGATTAACATGAAGAGCGGTGGTCAAGTCAAAGTTGGAGGATCTCAGATTCACCTGAATTCACCCGGTTCGGCCCCTGCAGGTGCGATCGAAGCCGTGGCTGCTGCTACGGCAAAAGCTGACGCACCAGAAAAAGGTGTGGCTGCAGACGATAGTGTGGTACTCGACACCATGCCAACAGGAATCTCAGTCGACATGGGTGATGAACCGAGTGTCGACTTCAGTAACGCAATGGGTTAAACATGACTTGTAACACATACGATTCACCAGCATCTAAGTACTCCGTAAAAGCACTTACGGTCGATCAGCTTCGCAACAAGATCTATTCGTTCGATGATCTGCTTAAGATCGAAAACAACCCAGCACTTCGGTATCCAGTCCAAGACCTATCAAACGCATTGTTCGCGACATTGACAAATTTTAGTCTCGTCAACTCAGCAGACTATCCTTTGATCACAAATAGACTCTCACAAGGCGAGATTCCTATCTCAGAGTACGCTGACTTCTTGAGCAACTCTGGATACACTCCTACTCAAGTCACCACGATCTTCAGCGGTGTAGCAGTTGCAACTGTACCAATGTCGAGTTACTACGATCAGCTTGAGTTCTATTACAACGATAACCTATCTAAATCTATTAGCGGAGGTTTTTGCGCTGCGTTTACTGGTGCATTGGCCGCGCTCAATCAACTCGTTTCTGCAGGCGTGGCTCTTATCAGTCAATTAAAGAATGCTGCAGCTGCATTCATTGCGCAGTTAATGTCAATCAAAGAACTACTGTTTAAGATCGTCGATGAACTAAAGCAAAAGATGTTGCAGATGGTTCAAAACGTAGTAGATCAAATCAATCAGATTAAGACTCGCATCACTAGCGTAATGAACTTCTTTAATGAGAAGATTAGAAAAGTAAAAGAGTTCTTCAGCGATCTCAATATGAAGAATCTCAAAACTAAAATAGAAGAGATCATCGCGAAGATGGCAGGCGGATTCGAAGAGATTACGCCTGAAGTTATCGCATATCTTCTATTTAGACTCTGCCAACTTTCTGAAATCATTAGCAACTTTATGCAATCACCAGTTGATTCCCTTAAAGGTCTATTGGCAAACTTCGCCATTCAAGAGCTTAAACTCTCAAACATCTCGAACTCAGCACGCATTGGCAGTGTTACGGCTGGTGGTTATCGCAGAGATCCATTCGAAATTATCAAAGAGCGTGAAGCGATCGCAAATAGCGTTAATTCAGCAGCGTCTCCTGGCGTATACGGTAAGTCATACGTAACTAAACCGTTCACTCCTGAAGAGTTGGCAATGGTTCAATCACTGACTGAAAGTGGCAATCAGCACATTGAGTTTGGTTCTCAGGTGATTAATCAGAACGACCCGATTGTCGGCGCTGGCTGGAAGAAAGTAGTACCTGACATCTACATCATTTTATTCAGAGTCTCAAAGCGCATGGGTAATAAGCGTTTCTTGATCAACTCAGGATATAGAAGCCCTGATTACAACGCAAAGCAAAAGGGTTCTGCAAAAGGCAGTCTTCATATGTCTGGTCTCGCTCTTGATGTTGACATGAGAAGATACGGTAACACAGTCGAGTTTCGGAACATGTTCATTGAGTACGCATCTCAAGAAGGCGCAGGCGGCATTGGCATATATCCAGACAGCGGATTCATTCACATCGACGTAGGACCTCGTCGTGCATGGGGACCTAACAATAGTCGTTCGTCACTTCCGGGAACGGGCAATGAAGCCGCAGCGAATCTACACATGGACGACAAGTTTCGTAATGGATCGGGCACTCCAAGCAACGTAATTCCTACGACTGCACCTTCGACTTCCACAACTTCTGTGGCGTCTGATCCGCGACTAGACATCGCCACACAGAATCAGAAACCTGCAGCCACGGGTGGAGCCACGACCATAGACACCGGCGGAATCGTGCTCGATTCTACTAACGTATTCGGCGCATAAATAGCCAAAAAGGAATCACGTCATGTTAACACCTATCACAAAAAGAAAGCCTGAGATCTATTCAGACTTCCATAAAGATATGACGCAGAGCCCGATTAACTTCGACCTCGCGAGAAAGATTGATGAGGAAGCAGTTAAGGAGTCGATTAAGAACTTGATTCTCACTGATCGCGGTGAAAGACTCTTTCAGCCTGACATCGGATCAGACATCAGAAAGATGCTCTTCGAAAACATTGATGGTGCGACGATTGAGATCATCAAAGACTTGGTTAGGACGACGATCAGAAACTATGAAACTCGAGTGAATCTCATCGGTGTTGATGTACTTACATCTATTGACTCATTGCAGGTCGACATCATCATTACGTTCAACATAATAAATAGACTCGAACCAGTTACATTCGTAGTCACACTCGATAGGGTAAGATAATGGCATCAAATACGCCGATCACAGAACTAGACTTCCTTCAAGTCAAACAGAATCTTAAGACCTTCCTGTCGAGCCAAGACCGGTTCAAAGACTATGACTTCGAAGGTTCAAACATGAGCGTCCTTCTGGATGTGCTTGCTTACAACACGTTCCAGAACAACTTCTATACGAACATGGCTTTTGCCGAGATGTTTCTTGACTCTGCTCAACTGAGAGAGTCAGTGGTATCTCATGCGAAAGAACTTAACTACCTTGCACGTTCACGTTCATCAGCTAAAGCGGTGATCGATGTCAGACTCAATGTGGCTGACTCTCCTGCGTTCGTCACGATTCCAGCGAAGACTCAGTTCAAAGCGGTCTGTGGAAATAAGACGTTCAACTTTTACAACACCGACTCTGCTACAGTTTATCCATTCAACAACAACTACATCTTCTATGGACTAGAGATCTTTGAAGGTAGTTATATCACAGAGACGTTCGTTGTCAATGGTAATCCTCGTCAACGCTTCATTCTTTCGAACAACACAGTTGACACGAGCAGCATCAAAGTCACAGTCAAAACAAACGTCGCTGACACCGCTCAGGTTGAATACACAAGAATGTCTAACATCTTTGGTGTTGACGCTCTTGACGAAGTGTACTATGTTCAGGCAGCTGAGTCTGACAAGTACGAAGTGACGTTTGGCTCTGATCGCTTCGGAAAGCAGCCAGTGACTGGCAATGTGATCACGGTCGAGTATCGTATCACTTCGGGCGAAGAAGCAAATGGTATCACCAGTTATGCGTCTGCATATGCAATCAATGGTTACCCTGCTACGGTAAGTCTTGCGACGAATTCGAAAGGCGGCGCAGAACGTGAGTCAATCGACTCGATCAAGTTCTTTGCACCAAAGGCTCTTCAAGTTCAAGATCGTGCGGTAACTCAGAATGACTACGAGATCATCCTAAAGAACGCGTTTCCCGAGATCAAATCGGTTCTTGCTTATGGCGGAGAATTTGCTACACCTCCTCAGTACGGTAAAGTCATTGTATCGATTCAGCAGCAAGAGAATCGTCCACTTACGACATACGACGCAAATCGCTATCGTACTTACATTGGTCCAAAATCTCCGATTGGTATTGAGCCTCTCATCCGCGCAGCTGAGTACATGCACGTAGAAGTTGACACAGTCGTTACATACGACTCTGCAAACTATATGAAGAAAGAACCAGATCTTCGCCAAAGTGTTTATGATTCTATTCTCAACTTTTCGTCAGAAAACCTTGAAGCATTCAAGACTAGCTTCAAGTTCTCAAAGTTCGTCAGCGCGATTGATGCAGCAGATGCAGCGGTTGTATCCAACGAGACTTACACTCGTGCAATTATCGAGATTGCACCTCAGGTCGGCGTCACACAGAACATCAAGTTCTCGTTCGAGAACGAACTCAAGCCAAACGCAGACTCAGCGCTCAGAGCGGTTCAATCAACCGTTCCGAATCATCCATTTATTCCATTGCTTCAGCTTGAGAAAATCAGCCGCCTTCGCCCAGCTATGACTTCATCGCTATTCACATACGGTGGAGTTCCTGCATACATTCAAGACGATGCGACTGGAACACTCAACGTGATCAACATCAGCAACACTGGTAAGATCATGTATCTTAAGCGTAACATCGGCACAATCAACTATGACACCGGACAAGTTATCATCACCGGTCTTGTTGTCGACGGATACACCGGCGGAAAGATTAAGATGTATGCTGTGACTGACTCGAATAACATCTTGTCACCAAAGACAAGAATCATCACCATTCGTCCTGAAGATATTAAGATAACGATGACCAAGCAATGACAGTTGACATCACCAAAAATATCTCACAGCTGATCGCTTCACAGTTTCCTTCTATCTATCGAGAAGAAGGCGAAAACATTGTTGCGTTTCTTCAAGCGTATTACGAGTTTCTCGAATCTGATCCAAAGTATGCGGTTTATCGCAACAGAGACATCTTTAACACAACAGACATCGATCTAACACTCGATGAATTTGTCATCCATTTTAAGAAGAAGTATCTGTCAGACTTCCCGTATCTGAGCAGCACAGACACTCGATTCTTAGTCAAGCATATCATTGATCAGTATCGTACAAAGGGATCCGAACAATCCCTTAAGCTATTCATGAAGCTTGCTTTTGGTGAAGACGTTGAAGTCTATTACCCAAGCAGCGATGTGTTTAAGCTATCGGACTCAAAATGGATTGAACCAAAGTACGTTGAAGTAACACCTTCGCTAAAGACCGCAACATTCCTCGGCAAAAGAGTCTATTCAGATAGATTCAATGCGTCCGGCGTTGTTGAAAACGTAATCACCAAAAGAGTGAACGGTAAGATCTTTGATGTGGTTTACTTGTCAGACATCGTCGGCCAGTTTAACACTGGTGATACTCTCACTGTTGATGGCGACACGAAAGACTCTCCGATTGTCACAGGATCTTTAACTAGCATTGATGTGACTTATGGTGGAGCGAATTTTAAGATCGGTGATCTTCTTGATGTATGGTCCGACAACGGCAAAGACGGTGTCGCAAAAGTACAAGAAGTTTTCAGCCAAACCGCTACAGTGTCGTTCCGTGTACTCGATGGCGGATTCGGTTATACACTCGACGGTAACACTCAGATTTACGTAGCGAATTCAGTCGTATACATCGATAACCCGACACTAGAGTTTGCTCACATGAGCCCAGTCGTACAGGTTCTTGAGCTACTTTACGCGAATACTGCTAACGTTGCGCTTGGTGCAAACGCAGTGTCGACCAGCAACACTTCTGTTTACGGCACAGTCGTCAACAAGACTTCGACCTACTTCATCGTAAACACTCGTGTAGGAACGTTTACTGGTTCACCTTCTGTTACTCTTAACGGTGGCCCTGCGTTAACTGTCACATCGATCGTAAGTGCAAACACAGAAGGCTTACTTATCGCTGAGCAAACAGACCGTGTAGGTGTTTGGAGAAACTCTGCCAACGCAACACAATTCTATACCAGTGCAAATACTAACAACAACACATACATTCTTATCAATGGCGTAGAAAAGAAGATCAATAGAATCGCTGACGGTTCAGGCGCAGTTTTCCAAATTGGTACATTAACAGACACTCAGGTCGCAAACGTAAGTGTTACACCAATTGGACCTTACACTAGCGTAGCATTGAATGCAGCAAATTATGGAATAGCAGGTGGGACTAATAGTCTTACCACAGTTATCTCTAATGCTATCGAATACGCTAACATGACTCTTGGTGCAATTAACACCCTCAAGAATATTAACCCTGGTGCTAATTATGACGCAAGTACATACGTATATATTGAAAACCCGATAGTAAAGTCGTATGATTACAGAGACTACACTATTACGATTGTGCCACCTATCACGGGTTCATTCGTTGCAGGTGATAGAGTAAGTCAAGGAAGCACTGTTGGTAGGGTTAAGTCAGTTTCAGGAAATACGCTGGCCATAAGAAATCAAACCTTTGGTGCTACATTTAGTGCTAACACTACTCCTTTAGTCGGAGACGGCGGATCTGCAATCATTGGATCTGTCAGTGAAGACTTTACTGCGAATACGATGGCCACGAACGCATACATATCATCAGATGTGTTTGGTGACCCGGGAACTATTGCAAAGGTTAAAATCGTTTCTTCTGGTGTTGGATACACCGACAACGAATCTGTTATGATGACTCATAAAATAGGTGTAAACCCACTTGTTATCCTTGGAACAGCTAAACTCGGCACAAGCGGCAAACAACTTGGTTACTGGGAATCAAAGACATCTCACATCAACGAAGTCGATGTTCGTATTCGTGACAATAAATACTATCAAGAATACTCGTATGATATTATCGCTGCGCAATCATTTGACAAGTACGAGAAGCTAATCCGCAATGTACTCCATGTTGCTGGTACAGAACTTTTTGGTTCAGTTTCTCGAGTGTCAAATGTCGACGTGGCAGTAGATGCATCAAGCGAGATCAGAAAAACTCAATTGGTTACGTCTTATCTTGAATTAAATGGCGCTAACCTTATTTCGAATACTACGTACGTGACTGTACAAACAGAGGTTGAAGTATAATGGCGAATACTACCATTGCAGGCCTAACGACTATCACTGGCGTTAATATCGCAACTGATGATAGATTCATCGTGAGAGACACCAGCGCAAATACCGATTTAGCGATTACTGCTACAGAACTGCGCAATATGATTGCGAACGCACCCATTGTGCTTCCAACAGTTGTTAGTGTTAACAGTTCTTCAACTGCATTACGAGTAACTCAAACTGGTGCAGGTGCAGCCCTTCTCATTGAAGACTCAGCGAATCCAGACTCTTCGCCGTTTACGATTGATTCCAGCGGCACAGTAATCAACGGGTTTACTTCGGTTCAATCTGTTGATGGATATGCCGGCAACTTGTTTGCACCTGCGTATCAACAACACGGGTTGAATGCTAGCACCGCAGCGCTATCAGTTAACATTTGGGCAAACAATACGAACGCGCCAAGTTTGATCTTGCACAAGTCACGTGGTGCTACAGTAGGTTCTAACACCGCAGTGGTTTCAGGCGATGTTCTGGGTGCAATTTCATTCGCAGGAACAGAAGGTACGACGAGCATCGTCTCTGGCTTTATCGAGTGTGAAGCTGATGCCACTCCCACCACGAACAGTGTCCCAGGACGCCTTGTATTTGCTACAACTGCTGCAGCAGCAAATACATCAACCGAACGTATGCGAATCACTTCTACTGGATTCGTTGGTATTGGTTCAAGTGCGCCGGCGAACAGACTTCACACAATTGAAACCACCGCTACGACCAACGCGACAATCTTCCCAATGCGCGTTGAAGCTCAGACGTCAGGCACTCCTGCGATCGGCATCGGTACTGGTATCGCCCTCGCGACTGAGACTGCAACAAGCAACAACGTCGAGATCGGTGCAACAATTGAATCGATCGCGACCAGTGTCACTAGCGCGGCAGAGAACTTCGACCTTGTCTTCAGAACAATGGCAGCTGGTGCCGCTGCAGCAGAACGTATGCGAATTTCAAGCGCAGGTGCTCTGACAGTCACTGGTGCAGGTACGTTCGGAGGTAACGTCGCAGTCAACGGCGGCACCCTATCAACGACCCAGACTACATTCAACGCGGTCAACACCACTGCCACCACTGTTAACGCATTCGGTGCAGCGACTACATTGGCACTCGGCTATAACAGCACACTGGCTTCGACGACAAACATCTCGACAGGTGCTACTAACTCAGGTCAAACCAAAGCGATCAACTTGGGAACTGGCGGTGTAGCGGGTTCAACGACAAACATCGTAATCGGCAGCACCGGTGGTGGTACTACGACGATTCAGACTCCTTCTCTTGCTATCACTGGAACAATCACGAGTGGTACATGGAACGGCGGTGTGGTGTCCTCAACGTACGGTGGAACCGGTGTTAACAATGGTGGCCGTACGCTTACGCTAAACACTGGTAACTTGACGATCGCTTCTCAAGCGGCAGGTTCTACTATCACTCTCGGTGGAAACATCAGTACTGCAAACTCGGTCACTACGTCAGGTAACTTTGCGCTTACTCTCACGACGACTGCTGCTACTAACGTTACGCTTCCGACGACCGGTACCCTCGCGACTCTAGCGGGTTCAGAAACTCTTACGACTAAGACGATCAACCTTGCTAGCAATACTCTGACTGGAACCTTGGCCCAGTTCAACACCGCAATGAGCAACGGTAAGTTCACGGGCCTTACTACACCTGCAACATTCGCGCCAGTTGCTGCAGCACCGGGTGCGGTTGGTTTTAGTGAAAGCAACACATTTGCAGTAGTGACACCTAATGCTACCGGTACATACACCTCTACGGTTCCGGCTGCAGGCGTAGTATGTTATCTTATGATTCTTACTAGCGGTGTTACTTCATTCACCATCACATTCGGTACTGGATTTAGGTCGACCGCTACACTCGCGACCGGTACAGTGACAGGTAGATACTTTACTCTCGGTTTCGTATCGGATGGTAC
>JACCDH010310485.1_pt1 | contig 21899 bp, 18 predicted proteins | sample 7442481 | NCBI WGS metagenome assembly JACCDH01 (sample SAMN15323433, study PRJNA562643) | freshwater metagenome | isolation source: river surface water | place: USA:Blue River Watershed | collected 2017-08-15
GACAACACCGTGCCCAGCCCGTTGCTGTGCAACCCGCTGGCGCTGGGGGCTGACATCGTGGTGCATTCGGCTACCAAATATTTGGCCGGACACGGCACCACGCTGGGCGGTGTGGTGGTGGAGGGGGGCAAATTCCCCTGGGACAACGGCAAGTTCCCGGGCATGACCGAGCCTTCGCAGGGCTACCACGGCGTGAAGTTTTACGAAACCTTTGGCGACTTCGGTTTCACCATGCGCTGCCGCATGGAAAGCCTGCGCGTGTTCGGTGCATCGCTCAGCCCCATGAGCGCCTGGCAAATTCTGCAAGGCGTCGAGACCTTGCCGCTGCGCATGCAAAAGCACTGCGACAACGCCTTGGGCGTGGCCCAATTTTTGAAGGCCGATGCGCGTGTGGCTTGGGTCAACTACCCTGGTTTGCCCGATCACCCGCAGCACGCCCTGATGCAGCGCCAGATGCGCGGCGCTTCAGGCTTGCTGTCGTTTGGCGTCAAAGGCGGGCTGGCGCAGGGCGTCAAGTTCATCGAGTCGGCGCAGTTCATGAGTCACTTGGTCAACATCGGCGACACCCGCACCCTGATCAGCCACCCGGCCAGCACCACGCACCGCCAGCTCGACGAGGTCCAGCAACTGGCCGCTGGCGTGCCGCCCGACATGGTGCGCATCTCGGTCGGTCTGGAAAATCTGGACGACATCTTGTGGGACATTGACCAGGCGCTGGACAAGGCCAGCCGCTGAAAGCCCGTTGTCCACCCAGTACAGGTCACACATCCTTTGACCGGGTCAGGGGCCGATTGGTCACAATAGGGGCTTATGTCTTTTTTCAAAAATATCCCTTACGAACTTGTGCTGGGTTGGCGCTACACGCGGGCCGGCCGCGCGACGCGGCGCAACGGGTTCATTTCCTTCATCTCGGGGGTGTCCATGCTGGGCATTGCGCTGGGGGTGGCGGCGCTGATCATCGTGCTGAGCGTGATGAACGGCTTTCAAAAAGAGGTGCGCGACCGCATGTTGGGTGTGGTCTCGCACATTGAGGTGTATGCGGCTGACGGCGGAGCGGTGCAGGACTTGCCCGGGCTGCTGGCCAAGCTCAAGGCCCACCCCCAAGTGGTGGGTGCCGCGCCTTTCATCACGGCGCAGGCTTTGCTGGCGCGGGGTGAAGACATGAAAGGCGTGCTGGTGCGCGGCATCGATCCGGCACTGGAGCCCGAAGTCACCGACTTGGCCTCTGACGCCCAACGCGCTGCCTTGATGCGCTTGTTGCCCGGGCAGTTTGGCATGGTGCTGGGCGCGGACTTGGCGCAAAGCTTGGGCGTCCAATTGGGCGATCCGGTCACCTTGGTGTCGCCCTCAGGCCAGGTCACGCCCGCTGGCGTGGTGCCCCGCATGAAGCAAATGCATGTGGTGGGCGCTTTCCATTCGGGCCATTACGAGTACGACTCGGCCCTGGCCATGATGCACGTGGACGATGCGGCCCGCATGTTCCGCCTGGAGGGGCCTACGGGCATTCGCCTCAAGCTGCAAGACTTGCACGAAGCCCGCGCGGTGGCGCGTGATTTGCAGTTGCAACTGGGGGCTAATTTTTGGGTGCGCGACTGGACGCAGCAAAACAAGACCTGGTTTGCCGCGGTGCAGGTCGAAAAACGCATGATGTTCATCATCCTCACGCTCATCGTGGCGGTGGCCGCGTTCAATCTGGTCAGCACGCTGGTGATGACGGTGACCGACAAACGGGCCGACATCGCCATCTTGCGCACGCTGGGCGCCAGCCCCCGCAGCATCATGGGCATCTTTGTGGTGCAGGGCGCCACGGTGGGCGTCATTGGCACCCTCAGCGGCTTGCTCTTGGGCTTGCTGGTGGCCTTCAACATCGACGTGATCGTGCCCGCCTTGGAAAAGCTGTTCAACGCCAGCTTCTTGCCACGCGACATTTACCTCATCAGCCGCATGCCCAGCGATCCGCTGGCCAGCGACATCGTGCCGATCGCGGTGATCTCTTTGGTCTTGGCTTTTGTGGCCACGCTCTACCCCAGCTGGCGCGCCAGCCAGGTGAACCCTGCGGAGGCGCTGCGTTATGAATAAAACATGGACCCCCACGCTCCCCGCTTCGCGTGGTTCGCTGCCCCCCGAGGGGGCTCCTTTCGCTTTGGGGCGGCCCGGCGGCGAAACGGTTTTAAAAGCCCAAGGCCTGACCAAGCGCTTTTCCGAAGGCCGCCTGGATGTGACGGTGCTGCAAGGCGTGGATTTGGAAGTGCATGCCGGCGAGACTTTGGCCATCGTTGGCGCTTCAGGTTCGGGCAAAAGCACGCTCTTGCATTTGCTCGGCGGGCTGGACGCGCCCACACAAGGCAGCGTTCAGCTGCAAGGCCAATTGTTGTCTGCACTGAGCGCGGCCGAGCAAGGACAGTGGCGCAACCGCTACCTGGGTTTTGTCTACCAGTTCCATCACCTATTGCCTGAATTCAGTGCCTTGGACAATGTGGCCATGCCGCTGTGGATACGCCGCCAGGGCCGTGCCGAGGCGGCCGTTGTGGCCGCGCAGTGGTTGGCCCGTGTGGGGCTGGCCGACCGCGTGTACCACCGGCCTGCAGAACTCTCTGGCGGTGAGCGTCAACGTGTGGCCCTGGCCCGTGCTTTGGTCAACGACCCGGCCTGCGTGCTGGCCGACGAGCCCACCGGCAACCTCGATCGGGAAACCGCCGACGGTGTGTTCGCGCTGATGCTGGAACTGGCCCGCGAGCGCGGTACCGCTTTCGTGGTGGTCACGCACGACCAGGCCTTGGCGGCGCGATGCGACCGGCAATTGCACTTGGTCAAAGGCGTTTTGCAGCCGTCTGTTTGAGCGGTCATGTGGATCGACACCCATTGCCACCTGGACGCGGCGGAGTTTGACGCCGACCGCGATGCGGTGAGGGCCCAGGCCCGTGCCCAAGCGGTGTCACTGTGTGTGATCCCGGCCGTAGAACGCGCGCATTGGGCCGGTGTGGCGCAATTGGCCGAGCGCCATGGCGATGCGTATGCCCTGGGTATTCATCCTTTGTATGTGCCCCAGGCCCATGAAGAAGATTTGCGGGCGTTGGATGCGGCCTTGACCGAGCGCCAAGGCGATCCGCGTCTGGTGGCAGTGGGCGAGATCGGTTTGGATTTTTTCGTGCCCGCCCTGTGCGAGCCCGCCATGCGCGAGCGGCAGTGGGCGTTCTACACCGCCCAGCTCAAATTGGCGCAGAAACACCGTTTGCCGGTGATCTTGCATGTGCGCCGATCGGCCGACCTCTTGCTCAAGGGCTTGCGCCAATGCCCTGTGGTGTCGGGCATCGCCCATGCTTTCAATGGCAGTGCGCAGCAGGCTCAGCTTTTTGTGGACATGGGCTTTGCCTTGGGCTTTGGCGGCGCGCTCACCTATGACCGGGCTTTGCAGCTGCGCCGTCTGGCCACCGAGCTGCCGCTGGCGGCCTTGGTGCTGGAAACCGATGCCCCCGACATTCCGCCGCATTGGCTCTACCAGACGGCCGACGATCGGGCAAAGGGCCAAGCACAAGGGCGCAACAGCCCCGCCGAATTGCCGCGCATCGCCCAGGTGCTGGCCGACTTGCGCGGCATGTCTTTGCATGCGCTGGCACAGGCCAGCTCGGCCAATGCGGTGCGCGCCTTGCCACGGCTTCAGGCCTTGGTTGACTTCGCATAACATCACCCCGCTCGGTGACGTGCCGAAGCCCTCTTTTTTGGAACCTTGGCATGAGCCGCAAAAAAACCATCGAACTGCCCGAAGTCAATTTCTCTGAAGACGGGGAAATCCGTTATTTGCATTTGGGCACCGAGTGGATCCAAGGCTCCATGTTCCTGGACAGGCCTTACGACATCGAGCTGGAATATGTGCAGCGCATGTTCGGCTGGCTGCTTTTTTACCCACACGACGAAGTCAAAGGCGCACACGCCATGCAGCTGGGTTTGGGCGCTGGCACGATCACCAAGTTTTGCTACAAGAAACTCAAAATGACCTGCACGGCCATTGAGTTGAACCCGGGCGTGCTGCATGCCTGCCGGGGCTGGTTCAGGTTGCCGCCCGACGATGAGCGCTTGCGCGTGGTGCTGGCCGATGCCTCCGAAGAGATCCAGTCCGATGAATGGCGCGGCACCGTCGATGCCTTGCAGGTGGACCTGTACGACGAGCACGCGGCCGCGCCCGTGCTGGACACGCCCGATTTTTACCGCCACTGCCGTGACCTGCTCAGCCCGCAGGGGGTGATGACCGTCAACTTGTTTGGCCGTTCATCGAGTTACCCGGCCAGCGTCGAGAAAATTTGCGCTGCCTTTGGTGAAGACGCGGTGTGGGCCTTCAAGCCCACGCGCGAAGGCAATGCCATCGTGCTGGCGCAACGCACCAGCAGCCGACCCAAGCGCGATGAATTGCTGGCAGCGGCCGAGCGCATTCAGGACAAGTGGGGCTTGCCGGCTCCCAAGTGGCTTCGGGTTTTCAAGCCACTGAGCAAGTGAGGTGCACTGCGCTTTCACCGTTTGAAAGTGCACCGGTCATCAGGGTAAACCATGGGTTTGTCCTTCGCGGGACATAGGTGTAACCCACATCCTCTCGAGAGGCATCTTCACGCAGAATCGTCCCAACTCAATCAGAGGAGATATCTCGTGCAAATCAAGAGTCAAAAAGACTTTTTCTCCGGGCTCATGTTCACCGTCGTCGGTGCCTCATTTGCCTACGGTGCGACCAGCTACAGCATCGGTACCGGCGGCCGCATGGGCCCCGGTTACTTTCCGCTGCTGTTGGGCGTGATCCTGGCCATTTTGGGCAGTGCCATCATGTTCAAAGCCTTGGTGGTGGAAACCCAGGACGGCGAAAAAATCGGCAAGTGGGCCTGGAAGCCTTTGTTCTTCATCATCGCTGCCAACGTGCTCTTCGGCGTTTTGCTCGGCGGTTTGCCCAGCTTGGGCTTGCCCGCCATGGGCTTGATTGCTGCCATTTTTGGCGTGACCATCGTGGCCAGCCTGGCCGGGGACACTTTCAAGCTCAAAGAAGTTCTGATCCTGTCTGTGGTGTTGTCGATCGGCAGCTACCTGGCGTTCATCATGCTGCTGAAACTGCAGTTCCCTGTGTGGCCCACTTTCATCGTCGGCTGAGGAGTTTTCATGACCGATCTGATCAACAACCTGTCCCTCGGCTTTGGGGTGGCATTCACCTTCCAGAACCTGATTTACGCTTTCATCGGTTGCATGCTGGGCACCTTGATTGGCGTGTTGCCAGGCATTGGCCCTGTGGCCACGATTGCCATGCTGTTGCCCGCGACTTACGCGCTGCCCCCCGTGGCTGCGCTGATCATGCTGGCCGGTATTTACTATGGCGCTCAATACGGTGGTTCGACCACCGCAATCTTGGTGAACTTGCCCGGTGAATCTTCATCGGTGGTCACCGTGATCGATGGCTACCAGATGGCCCGCAAAGGCCGAGCCGGTCCTGCGCTGGCGGCCGCTGGCCTGGGTTCGTTCTTTGCCGGTTGCGTGGGCACCTTGATCTTGGCCGCATTCGCTGCGCCTTTGACCGAAGTGGCTTTCAAGTTCGGCCCCGCCGAATACTTCTCGCTCATGATCTTGGGTTTGATCGGCGCTGTGGTGCTGGCTTCGGGCTCTTTGCTCAAGGCGGTGGCCATGATCGTGCTGGGCTTGTTGATGGGTTTGGTCGGTACCGACGTGAACTCGGGCGTGGCGCGTTTCTCATTCGACATTCCTGAATTGACCGATGGCATTGGCTTCATCGTGATCGCCATGGGTGTGTTCGGCTACGGCGAGATCATCTCCAACCTGTCGCAAAAAGAGGAAGACCGCGAAGTTTTCACCGGCAAGGTGGAGGGCTTGATGCCCACCGCCGCTGACTTCAAGAACTTGGTGCCAGCCGTTTTGCGCGGCACCACCATCGGCTCCATCTTGGGCATCTTGCCCGGTGGCGGCGCCTTGTTGGCGGCCTTTGCGGCCTACACCATCGAGAAGAAAACCAAGCTCAAACCCGGTGAAGTGCCTTTCGGTCAAGGCAACATCCGCGGCGTGGCTGCGCCCGAGTCGGCCAACAACGCCGGTTCGCAAACGTCTTTCATTCCCTTGCTGACCTTGGGCATCCCGCCCAACGCCGTGATGGCCTTGATGGTCGGTGCCATGACCATCCACAACATCCAGCCTGGCCCTCAGGTGATGACGAGCAACCCCGAGTTGTTCTGGGGCCTGATCGCTTCGATGTGGATCGGCAATGCCATGTTGGTGATCTTGAACTTGCCTTTGATCGGCATGTGGATCAAGCTGCTCACGGTGCCATACCGCTGGTTGTTCCCCGCCATCGTGCTGTTCTGCGCCATCGGCGTGTACTCGACCAACAACAACACCTTCGACATCTGGATGGTGGCCATGTTCGGTGTGATCGGTTACACCTTCATCAAACTCGGTGTGGAGCCTGCGCCTTTGCTGCTGGGCTTCATCTTGGGCCCGATGATGGAAGAAAACCTGCGCCGCGCCATGCTGCTCTCGCGTGGCGACTGGAGCGTGTTCGTGACACGTCCTTTGTCGGCCAGTCTCTTGGCGGCAGCACTGGTCTTGTTGATCATCGTGCTCTTGCCCGCAGTCAAGTCCAAACGTGAAGAAGCCTTCGTAGAAGAGTGACGCACTTTTGCGCTGACCCAACGGCCTCCTTGTGAGGCCGTTTTTCATGGCGTGGTGTGCTGTCACTTGCGCGAGCCTGTCGATCGAGCCGGTCTGACAGAATCGAGAGCGATGGGATCTGCCTCGCACACCGATCGAGCAATGGACTGACATGCAATTTCAAAACCAATACCCCTACACCAGCACCCGCTTGCCGATTTTTGCCCGCAATGTGGTGTCCACCTCGCACCCATTGGCGGCGCAAGCGGGGCTGAGGATGATGCTCAAGGGCGGTAACGCGGTCGATGCGGCCATCGCCGCTGCTGCCGTGATCACCTTGACCGAACCTGTGAGCTGCGGCTTGGGTTCGGACGCGTTTGCCATCTTGTGGGACGGCAAAGAGCTGCACGGTTTGAACGCTTCTGGTCCGGCGCCTGCAACTTGGACCCCCGACTACTTTCACCGCAAATACGGCACCGATGCCGTCGCCCCCCCTAAGCGTGGGTTTGACTCGGTCACCGTGCCGGGTGCCGTGGCCGGTTGGGTCGCCTTGAGTGAGCGTTTTGGCAAACTGCCTTTTGCCGACTTGCTGGAGCCCGCCATCGAGGTGGCCGAGCGTGGTTATTTGATCCCCGTGGTGGTGCAGCAAAAGTGGGCGGCGGCCACGCCAGAGCTGCAGTCACAACCCGGTTTTGCGCAGAGCTTTTTGCCCTGGGGCCGTGCGCCCGAAGTGGGCGAGTTGTTCCAGTTCAAGAACGCGGCACGAGGTCTCCGAGCGATTGCCCAGTCCAAAGGCCAAGCCTTGTATGGCGGCGAGATCGCCGAGGCGATTGAAAAATTCGCCAAGGACCATGGCGGCAGCATCACCGCCAAAGACCTGGCCGACTTCAAGCCCGAGTGGGTCAAGCCCATCGCTCAAGACTATCGGGGCTACACCCTGCACGAGATCCCGCCCAACGGGCAGGGCATCGCCGCGCTGATCGCTTTGGGCATCCTGTCCAACTTCGACCTGGCCAGTCACGCGGTGGACGGTGTGGATTCTCAGCACTTGCAAATCGAAGCCATGAAGCTGGCCTTTGCCGATGTGTACCGCTACGTGGCCGATCCGCGCTACATGGAAGTCACGCCTGAGCAGATGCTCGATCCGGCCTATCTGGCCAGCCGCGCCAAGCTGATCGACATGAACAAAGCGCAAAACTTCCAAGCGGGCAATCCGGTCAAGGGCGGCACCATCTACCTCACGGCTGCCGATGAAAACGGCATGATGATCAGTTTCATCCAAAGCAACTTCATGGGATTTGGCTCGGGCGTGGTGGAGCCTACATACGGCATCAGCCTGCAAAACCGGGGCCATGGCTTCAGCACCAACCCCAAAGGCCCCAACACGGCCAACTTGGTGATGCCGGGCAAGCGGCCCTTCCAGACCATCATCCCGGCCTTCCTGACCAAAGACGGTCAACCCGTCATGAGCTATGGCGTGATGGGGGCCAATATGCAACCCCAAGGCCACATGCAGACCTTGGTGCGCATGCTGGACTACGGCCAAAACCCGCAAGCTGCTTGTGATGCACCGCGCTGGCGCTACAACACCGGGCTGAACATCAACGTCGAAGCCGCGATGAACGCGGCCACCGTGCAAGGCCTGACGGCCCGTGGCCACCAACTGGACGTGATCAACGACTCTTACCAAGACTTTGGGGCCGGCCAGTTCATCTGGCGCATGGGCGATCCGAGCGTCGAAGGCTATATGGCCGCCAGCGACCCGCGCCGTGATGGGCAGGCGGTGGGCTTTTGATGCGATCTTCGTGTGCAGCGCTGGCTTTGTGGGTCGCAGGCTGGGGCGCTTGTGCAAGCGCCTTGGCCGCGCCGCTGTCCTGCGGCGTGGTGTTGATGCACGGCAAATGGGGCATGCCCCAATCGCCTTACCTCAAACCCGTGGTGCAAAAGCTGGAGCCAGCGTGCCCAGTCAAACTGCTGGAGATGCCTTGGTCGCGTTTGCGTTTGTACGACAAGCCCTATGCCGATGCGCTGGCGCAGATTCGTCAGGCGGTGGCCGAGTTTCGGCAGTCGGGTGTGCAGTGGGTGGCCGTGGGCGGCCAAAGCTTTGGGGCCAATGCATCGTTGGCCTACATGGCCCAAGTGGGCGATGTGGACGCGCTGCTGCCTTTGGCACCGGGCCATGTGCCCGAATATTTTTTTGACATTGCCGATGTTCGTCGTGGCATCGATGCCGCGCACCAAGCCGTGCAAGCCGGGCAAGGCGACACCCTGGTGGAGATGACCGACATCAACCAGGGCCAGCGTCGGCCAGTCAAAGCCCCAGCGGCTGCACTGTGGAGTTATTTTGATCCGCAAGGCTGGGGTCATATGGGGCTGAGCGCCCGCAACTTTCGCAAACCTGTGCCCGTGTTCTGGGCCATTGGCACACTCGATCCCTTGTATCCTGCGAGCTCCATGGCCATTTACCAGCAACTGCCGGCCCACGCAGACAGCCAATATCTGGTGGTGCAAGCCAACCACGCCACCACGCCCGAAGCCGCATCCGAAGCCTTGTGGCTTTGGGTCAAAGCCCGCACGGGGCGCTGAACCATGACAAGCCACAAACCTGCACACATGACGTCGGGCCTGCTCTTGGCCGCGGCTGGGTCGATTGCTTTCAGCGGCAAAGCCATCATCGTCAAACTGGCCTACCGCCATGGCGTGGACGCCGTCACGCTGGTCATGTTGCGCATGCTGTTTGCGCTGCCCATGTTTTTGCTCATGGCCTGGTGGGCCGGGCGGGGCAAGCCGCGCATCGCGGGGCGCGACTGGCTGGGCATTTTGGGGCTGGGCTTCAGTGGCTATTACCTCGCGTCTTTCTTGGATTTTTGGGGGCTGGAATACATCAGCGCCTCTCTGGAGCGCTTGATCCTGTACCTCAACCCCACGCTGGTGCTGGTGTTGGGCTGGTTCTTGTACCGCCGCAAAATCAGCTACCGCCAGGGCGTGGGCATGGCCATCAGTTATGCGGGCGTGCTGCTGGTGTTCGGTCACGAGGCCTCGCTGGACGGCAAAAATGCCGCTTTGGGTGCGGTGCTGGTGCTGGGCAGCGCCATCAGTTATGCGCTGTACCTGAGCTACAGCGGGCAAATGGTGCAGCGCTTGGGTTCACTGCGTTTGGCGGGTTGGGCCACCTCGATCGCTTGCTTGTTTTGCATCGCCCAGTTCGCGGTGTTGCGCCCCTTGTCGGCGGCGCAGGTGGCTGAGCCGGTGCTCTGGTTGTCGCTGCTCAACGCCACGGCCTGCACGGCGGTGCCTGTGGTGCTGGTGATGATGGCCATTGAGCGCATCGGTTCTGGGCTGACCGCGCAGACCGGCATGGTCGGGCCCATGTCCACGCTGCTCATGGGCGTGTTCATTTTGGGCGAACCTTTCAACATGTGGATCGTGGGCGGCACCGTGTTGGTGCTGTCGGGTGTGTTCTGGGTGTCGCGAGCACCCAAGCTTTAAATCGAGGAGAAAAACATGGATCTGGGCATTGCAGGCAAATGGGCTTTGGTGGGTGGCGCAAGCAAAGGCTTGGGCTGGGGTTGCGCACGTGCGCTGGCGCTGGAAGGCGTGAACGTGGTCATGGTGGCGCGGGGTGCTGAGGTGCTGAACAAGGCCGTGGAGGACTTGCGTGCCGAGACCGGTGGCCGTGTGCAGCTGATCGCGGTGGCGCAAGACATCACCACCGAGGCAGGCCGCGAAGCGATCTGGAATGTGGCCGGTGGCCCCGGCAAAGACTACGACATCGTGGTCACCAACGCGGGCGGCCCACCTCCGGGCGACTTCCGCGACTGGGACCGCGACGCATGGATCAAGGCCATTGACGCCAACATGCTCACGCCGATTGAGCTGATCAAAGCCACGGTGGACGGCATGGCCGCACGCGGCTTTGGCCGCATCGTCAACATCACCTCCAGCTCGGTCAAGTCACCCATCGATGTGCTGGGCTTGTCCAACGGCGCGCGCAGCGGCCTGACCGGTTTCGTGGCCGGCACTTCGCGCAGCAAAATCGCAGGACAAGGCGTGACCATCAACAACTTGCTGCCCGGCAAGTTCGACACCGACCGCATCCGCGCCACCATCCCTGCGATGGCGCAAAAGGCGGGCAAGACCGTTGAGGAAATGCGCGCCCTCCAGCAAGCGCAAATCCCAGCAGGGCGCTACGGCACGCCGCAAGAGTTCGGCGCGATCTGCGCCTTCTTGTGCAGCCAGCACGCGGCTTACTTGACGGGCCAGAACGTGCTGGCCGACGGTGGGGCTTATCCGGGGACGTATTGACGCGTGACTGTCGAGGAGCCCAATGGGTGGGATGAGTCTTTCGGCCGTGCTCCTCGGCCATGTCTGAATCAGTTCGGCGCTTGCTGGTTTGAGGGTCTTCGATGGGCCATCACGACCCCATGCTTCGCGACGACACCCAAATCCCACCCACAATCAGTCCAAACGCCGCCACGTGGTACAGGTGCGGCAGCTCGCCCAAAAACGCGGCCGACAGCACCGCCGCAAACAGCGGCGTGAGGTTGGCAAAAAAGCCGGCCACAGCGGGCCCAGCCTGCTGGATGCCCAGGCCCCAGCAGCGGTAGGCCAGCACGGCCGGCCCCACGGCCACAAAGGCCAAGGTGGCGATCAGTGGCATGCCCCAAGTGATGTGGGCGTTGGTCAAGGACCACTCCAGCCCCGAAAACAAGCCCGACCAGCCCAGGCCAAACACCACCTGCCCCATCAAGAAGGCGGCCCAGTCGTTGCGGATGGCGTCGGGCTCGTCGCGTCGGCTGAGCAGCCAGCTGTAATAGGCCCAGCAGGCCGTGGCCAGCAAAATGAACAAGTCCCCGGCCACCAAGCGCACCGCCAACAACTCAGACCAATTGCCGCGCGAGAGCACCACCAGCGCCCCGCTGATGGACAACAAGGAGCCCAGCAGTTGCATGCGCCGCACCGGGGCTTTGAAAAACAATGCGCCGATGATGAGCATCCAGAAAGGGCCACTGGCCGCCACCAGCGTCACGTTCAGTGGGGTGGAGGTTTGCAGCGCCAGGTATTGCAGCGCGTTGTAGCAGCCCACGCCCAGCAGGCTCAGCAGGCCAAAGCGCCGCCAGTGTGACCACAGGCCGCTGCTCGGGCGCAGCACGCGCCAGGCCAGGGGCAGCAAGATGAAGAAGGCGACCAGCCAACGCAAGAAGTTGAGCGTGATCGGCGGCACCAGCTCGGTGACCAAGCGCCCGACCACGGCATTGCCCGCCCACATGAGCGGCGGCACGGTCAGCAGCAAAGCGGTGACCGGGGAGAGTTTTTGTGACATGCGAGGACTGTATCGGGATTGGGGTTTCCCCTCTGTCGCCAAGCTGTCCAGACCGCTCTACACGCTGGGGTAATTCGTGGCACAGTCTCACATCGCTTGATTTACCCATTCAGGAGCTTTCCATGAGCATTGCAGTCCAGATCGACCAACACGGTGGTCCCGAAGTCATGAAACTGGTCGACGTCACCGTCGGCGAACCCGGCCCTGGCGAGATCCGCATCCGCCACAAGGCCATTGGCCTGAACTTCATCGATGTGTACCAGCGCAGCGGTTTGTACCAGCTGCCCATGCCCCTCAAGCTCGGCATGGAAGGCTCGGGCGTGGTCGAAGCCGTGGGCGAGGGTGTGACGCACCTCAAGGTCGGTGATCGCGCCGCCTATGCCAGCCAGCCCCCCGGCAGCTATTGCGAAGTGCGTGTGATGCCCGCCAAGTGCGTGTGCAAATTGCCCGATGCCATTTCGTTTGAAACCGGCGCGGCCATGATGCTCAAGGGCCTGACGGCCCAATACCTGCTCCAGCGCACCTTGCCCCAAGGCGGCCTGAAAGCCGGTGATTTTGTGCTGTTCCATGCCGCTGCTGGTGGGGTGGGCCTGATCGCTTGCCAATGGGCCAAGGCCTTGGGCCTGCGCCTGATCGGTACGGCAGGCAGCGATGCCAAATGCGCATTGGCCTTGGCCAACGGCGCCGAGTTCTGCATCAACTATTCCACCGATGATTTCCAGACCAAAGTCAAAGAGATCACGGGCGGCAAGGGCGTCAAAGTCGTGTACGACTCGGTGGGCAAAGACACCTGGGACAAGTCGCTCGATTGCCTGGCCCCGTTTGGCCTGATGGCCAGCTTTGGCAACGCCTCTGGCCCTGTGGCGCCTTTTGCACCGGGCATCTTGGGCCCCAAGGGCTCCATCTATGTCACGCGCCAGACCTTGTTCAGCCACATCACCACGCGCGAGAGCACGCAAGAGATGGCCGACGATTTGTTCGAGGCCGTGACCAGCGGCAAGGTCAAGATCCACATCGACCAGACCTTCCCTTTGGCCCAAATCCAAGACGCGCACATCGCGCTGGAAGCCCGTAAAACCACGGGCTGCACCATCATCACTTTGTGATGCTGGCATGGGGGCTGGGGCTGTGAATGCCCGGTTCCGTTGGCGCTTGAATGAAAAAACCGCTGCCCTCACGGGTCAGCGGTTTTTTTTGGCGCTCAGTGCTCAAGCAGCCAGCTTGGCCTTGGGTGCGATGGTCTCCAGCGCATCACTCAAGATTTGCAGGGTGCGCGGCACCTGGTGCCATTTGTCCAAGCCAAACAGGCCCATGCGGAAGGTGCGGAAATCGGCGGGTTCGTCGCACTGCAGCGGCACGCCCGCGGCGGTTTGCAGGCCCAGGGCCAAGAACTTCTTGCTGCTTTGGATGTCGGGGTCGGTGGTGTAGCTCACCACCACACCGGGCGCTTCAAAGCCGGGCGCAGCCACGCTGGGGAAGCCGTGCTCCAGCAGCAAGGCGCGCACTTGACGGCCCAGTGCCATTTGCTCTTCGCGCACTTTGGCAAAGCCATAGGCTTCGGTCTCGAGCATGGCTTCTTGCAAGCGCTGCAAGGCGTCGGTGGGCAAAGTGGTGTGGTACATGTGGGCACCACTTTCATAGGTCTCCATCACCTGCAGCCACTTTTTAAGATCCATCGCAAAAGTGGTGCTGGTGGTGCCATCAATGGCCTGGCGGGCACGCTCGCTTATCATGACCATGGCGCAGCAAGGCGAGCTGCTCCAGCCCTTTTGCGGGGCGCTGATCAGCACATCCACGCCGGTGGCTTTCATGTCCACCCACATGGCGCCCGAGGCGATGCAGTCCAGCACAAACAGGCCGCCCACGGCGTGCACCGCATCGGCCACGGCTTTGAGGTAGTCGTCGGGCAAGATCATGCCGGCGGCGGTTTCCACGTGGGGCGCAAACACCAGCGCTGGCTTTTCGGCGGCGATGGCGGCTTTGACTTCTTCAATCGGTGCAGGTGCCCAGGCTGCTTGTGGGCCAGCAGCGATGCGGCGGGCCTTGAGCACGCTGTGGCTCTTGGGGATTTGGCCCATGTCAAAAATCTGCGTCCAGCGGAAGCTGAACCAACCGTTGCGGATCACCATCACATGATGGTTGGTGGCGAACTGGCGTGCGACGGATTCCATGCCGAAGGTGCCGCTGCCGGGCACCAAGGCCACCGAGTGGGCGCCGTAGACGTTTTTGAGCATGCGCGAGATGTCGGTCATCACGCCGCCAAAACGCTTGGACATGTGGTTCAGGGCGCGGTCGGTGTAGACCACCGAGAATTCGAGCAGACCGTCAGGGTCAATGTGGGGCAGCAAGCCGGGCATGGGGTGTCTCCGTTTTTTCAATCAGGGGCGAGAGCTTACCTGAGTTCGGTAAGACTGGCTTGGGGTGGGCGCATCCGCCATTGCGCATGCGCGCTTTGCGATCGGTGGCAGGTCAACGCCCGCGACGCACCCGCAAGATCTCGTCCAAGATCAAGAGGCCTGCGCCCAGGGTGATGGCGCTGTCGGCCATGTTGAAGGCCGGGAAGTGCCAGCGGCCCCAGAAGAAGTCGAGGAAGTCGATCACATAGCCGTGCAGCAGGCGGTCCACCACGTTGCCGACCGCGCCACCCAAGACCAAAGAAATGGCCAGGCAAAACAGGGTTTGGCCAGCGTGCGAGCGCAGCATCCACAGCATGAACAGCGTGGCCACCACGCCGATGCCGGTGAAGAACCAGCGCTGCCAGCCGCCCGCAGAGGCCAGGAAGGAAAACGCCGCACCATGGTTGTGGACCCGCACCAAGTTAAAGAACGAGGTGACCGGTGTGCTGTCGCCCAACTGGAATGCGCCAAGCACCAGCACTTTGGTGAACTGGTCGATCAGCAAAACCAGGAGTGCAATGCCCAGCCAGAGCACCAGGCCTTGGCGTGAACCACTTTTGGCGAATTTTTTGGAGCTGGCCATGGGGTGTCTTTCGAAGTCAGACCGGATCAGGCCACCAGGCGGGTTTCGCCTTCGCCGTGCAGGTTGCTCACGCAACGGCCACACAGGGTGGGGTGATCTGCGTTGTGGCCCACGTCGTCGGCGTAGTGCCAGCAGCGTTCGCATTTGGGGGCTTGGCTGGTGGCCACTTGCACGGCCATGGTCTCGCCTGCTTGCAGCGTCACTTTGGAGGTGATGAACACAAACTTGATGTCTGCTCCCAGACTGGCCAGCAAAGCGTGGTCTGCCGCAGGAGCTTTCACGGTGATCTCTGCTTGCAAGGAGGCGCCCACCTGGCCTGCTGTGCGGACCACCTCGATGTCCTTGTTGACCAGGTCACGGATCTCGCGGATGCGGCTCCATTTGGCCAGCAACTGATCATCAGCAGCGCCAAAGTCACTGAAGGTTTCCATGAAGATGGATTCGGAATTGCCAAAGGTGCTCCAGGCTTCCTCGGCGGTGAACGACAGGAACGGTGCCATCCAGCGCAGCATGCCGTGGGTGATGCGGTACAGCGCGGTTTGTGCGCTGCGGCGGGCCAGCGATTTGGGCGCGGTGGTGTAGAGGCGGTCTTTCAGCACGTCCAGGTAAAACGCGCCCAGGTCTTCCGAGCAGTACACCTGCAATTTACTGACCACGGGGTGGAATTCATACGCGTCAAAGTGGGCGCGGATGTCGGCCTGCAATTGTGCGGCGCGGGCCAGGGCAAAGCGGTCAATCTCCAACAACTGGTCGTCGGGCACTGTGTCGGTCGCCGGGTCGAAGTCGCTCACGTTGGCCAGCAAGAAGCGCAGCGTGTTGCGGATGCGGCGGTAGCTGTCCACCACGCGGGCCAGGATCTTGTCGTCGATGTTGAGGTCGCCCGAGTAGTCGGTGCTGGCCACCCACAGGCGCACGATCTCGGCACCCATCTTGGAGGTGATGGTTTGGGGCTCCACGGTGTTGCCCAGCGACTTGCTCATCTTGCGGCCTTGGCCGTCGGTGGCAAAGCCGTGGGTCAAGAGGCCTTTGTAGGGCGCACGACCTTCGAGCGCGCAGCCCAGCAGCAGCGAGCTGTGGAACCAGCCGCGGTGCTGGTCATGGCCTTCCAGATACAGGTCGGCCTCCGGCCCTTCGGCGTGGAAGGGCTCGCGGTCGTAAGCGTCTTTGTGGCTGCCGCGCAGCACGTGGCGGAAGGTCGAGCCCGAGTCGAACCAGACTTCCAGGATGTCGGTGCTTTTGGTGTAGCTGGGGGCATCGGTTGCGCCCAAGATGTCTTCCACCGTGACGCGGCTCCAGGCTTCAATGCCGCCTTTTTCCACAATGTCAGCGGCCTGGTCCAGGATGGCCATGGTGTTGGGGTGCAACTCGCCACTGTCTTTGTGCAAGAAGAAGGGCACCGGCACACCCCAAGAGCGCTGGCGCGAGATACACCAGTCAGGGCGGTTGGCGATCATGTCGCGCAGGCGGGTTTTGCCGTTTTCCGGATAGAACTGGGTTTGGTCGATCGCGTCCAGCGCCAGCTGGCGCAGGGTCTTGGGGGCCTTGTCCTTCGTGAACACGCCTTCGCCTTCGTCCATGCGCACAAACCACTGGGCGGCAGCACGGTAGATGACGGGCGTTTTGTGACGCCAGCAGTGCGGGTAGCTGTGGGTGATCTCCACGGTGGACATCAGGCGGTCGCTTTGGCCCAGCACCTCGATCACGCGGGCACAAGCTTTCCAGATGTGTTGGCCGCCAAAAAAGGGCAGCTCGGGCGCATACACACCATTGCCTTGCACGGGGTTGAGGATGTCGTCGTAGGCCAGGCCGTTGGCGATGCAGGAGTTGAAGTCGTCCACGCCATAGGCGGGGGCTGAGTGCACAAGACCCGTGCCGTCGGTGGCGGTCACATAGTCGGCCAGGTACAGAGGCGATTTGCGGCGGTAGCTGTAGGCGCCGCCTTCACCTTCGGTCACGGCGTCGTGCAGCGGGTGACGGAACACCAGGCCGCGCAGCTTCTCGCCCACAGCGGTGGCGATCACGGTGCCTTCCAACTTGTAGCGCTCCAGGCATTTCTCGACCAGGCTGGCGGCCAGCAGCAGCACGCCGCGGGGCGTGTCCACCAGCGCGTAGTCCAGCTCAGGGTGGGCGTTGAGCGCTTGGTTGGCGGGAATCGTCCAAGCGGTGGTGGTCCAGATAACGGCAAAGGCCTTTTTGGTGCCTTCGCCAGGCAGCTTGGGCAGGCCAAAGGCGGCGGCCAAGGCCGCGTTGTCGTCGGCTTCAAAGGCCACGTCCAGCGTGTCGCTCTTTTTGTCGGCGTATTCGATTTCGAATTCGGCCAAGGACGATCCGCAGTCAAAGCACCAGTAAACGGGTTTGAGGCCACGGTAGACAAAGCCACGCTCGATCACGCGTTTGAAGGCGCGGATTTCACCGGCTTCGTTGGCGAAATCCATGGTGCGGTAGGGGCGCTCCCAGTCGCCCAGCACGCCCAGGCGCTTGAAGTCTTCACGCTGCTGACCAATTTGCTCGGTGGCAAAGGCGCGGCTCTTGGCCTGCATGTCGTCACGGCTCAGGTTGCGGCCATGCAGTTTTTCGATCGCGTTTTCGATCGGCAAGCCATGGCAGTCCCAGCCGGGGATGTATTGCGCATCAAAGCCAGCGAGTTGCTTGGACTTGACGATCATGTCTTTGAGCACTTTGTTGAGTGCGTGGCCAATGTGCAGTTTGCCGTTGGCGTAAGGCGGGCCGTCGTGCAGCACAAACAGCGGGGCACCGCGCCGGGCGGCGCGCAGTTTTTTGTACAGGCCGCCTTCGTTCCAGTCCTTCACCCAGCCCGGCTCGCGCTTGGGCAGGTCGCCGCGCATCGGGAAGGGGGTGTCCATCATGTTGATGCGGGTGTCAGCGTTCTGGTCTTTTTCGGTCATGGTGCGTCAAGTCGAGAGGGCTTCGACAAGCTCAGCCCGAGCGGTTTGTCGTTCGGAGAGAAAGGGGAGAGGGGGGGCCGTTTTTTCGTTCGCCCTGAGCCTGTCGAAGGGCAGCAAACGAGGGCCAGAGCGTCAAATTCGGTCGCGGGTGGTTTGGCGGTGCGTCTCGCTGTGGCGCGAGGCAAACCACGCGTGCGCGTCGTCGCAGTCCTGGGCGATGCCTTTCGTCAGGGCGTCCAGACCGTCGTATTTGAGCTCGTCATGTAGTTTGTGCAGCAGATCCACGCGGATGATTTTACCGTAGCCCCCCTCGGGGCCCAGATCGGACGGCCAGTCGAAGGCGTGGGTCTCCAAGAGCACGCGCCCGCCGTTGACGTCATTCGGGTCCAGTGAAGGCCGGATGCCCAGATTGGCCACGCCCTTCAAGGGCTGGTCCGCTAAGCCATGCACCTGCACCACAAAGATCCCGCTGGCGGCGGGTTTCCAGTGTGAAAAACGCAAGTTCAGGGTGCGAAAGCCGTCGCCCGCGCCTTGCGCCGTGGCGGCCAGCTCTCGGCCGAGCTTGCGCCCATGCACCACATGGCCGCTGATGCTGTAGGGGCGGCCCAGCAGGGCGGCCACGTCGTTCATGCGGCCCTGGCCCAGCGCATCACGCACAGCCGAGCTCGACACGCGCAGGCCATGCACTTCATACGAATTCATCCGGGCCACATCAAAGCCCAGGCGCTGGCCTGCGGCATCGAGCATGGCGTAGTCGCCCGCCCGTTTGGCCCCAAAGCGGAAGTCGTCGCCGACCTGCACATAGCGCACACCCAAGCCTTGGATCAGCACCTTTTGGATGAAGTCTTCGGGGGACTGGCTGGCCAGCTCGGCATCGAAGGGCACCACCACGACTTGGTCAACCCCGCAGCGCTCGAGCTCTTGCAGCTTGTCGCGCAAGGTGGCGATGCGGGCCGGGGCCAGTTCGGGCTTGTTCAGGGCCTTGGCGAAATAGTCGCGGGGGTGGGGCTCGAAGGTCATCACGCAGCTGGGCACGCCCCGGTGGGCCGCTTCGCTGCGCAAAAGCGCCAGCATGGCCTGATGGCCACGGTGCACACCATCGAAGTTGCCGATGGTCAGTGCGCAGGCAGGGGCCAAATCTGGGTGATGAAAACCGCGAAAAACCTTCATGGTGATGTGGGTGCGTTGGGGCTGGACTTGAGGCTTTTGCCCTTTGTCATGGTTTTGAGAAATTCAGAGGGTATATTGTGACTGAGCCCGATCCTCACAAGCTCGTCCCCGTGCCTGGCTTGTCTGGACCGAGACAGTCCCCATCCTTTTCAGTGCTTGCATCTGTTGTCAGGAGTTGTGTGTGAAGGTCTTGAAACTCTCTGCCCAAGGGCTGCCCCAGTCGTGGATCACGCTGGAGCAAGCGGTCACCCATTACGCCGCCGACGAGGTGCGCTGGGAGGCGGGCCGCCAGGTGGCCGTTTTTCGCGGCGGCCACAACGCGGTCACGGGCGAGCAGTCGGTCATCGCGGTCAACAGCATCATTGGCACCCAGGGCGTGCCGCGCATCAACCCGTTTGACATGCGGTCAGGCCTGACCAACCCCAAGCTCTTTGTGCGCGACCGCAATGTGTGTGCCTACTGCGGTGGCCATTTCCATGAATCGGTGCTGACCCGAGAGCACATCGTGCCTTTGTCGCAAAAAGGGCCAGACCACTGGATGAATGTGGTCACCGCCTGCCGGTCATGCAACCACCGCAAAAGCAGCCGCACACCCGAGCAGGCCCACATGCCTTTGCTTTACGCGCCCTATGTGCCCAGCCTTTGGGAAGACTTCATCTTGCGCAACCGCCGCATCCTGTCTGACCAGATGGCGTTTTTGATGGCGCATGTGCCCAAGAGTTCGCGCCTCTTGGTCTGAGTTGCTGCGCACTTGCCGTGGCGGTGGATTCGCCGCATCATGGCACCCTGAAATCACAAAGCCCGGGCCACGCAGTCCGGCGCATTCAGGGAGCCCCGCATGACCATGTTCCGTTCACCACGGGCGTCAGCCCTGTCCAGGCGCGCCTTTTTGCTGCAGGCAGCCAGTGCCAGTTTGTTGGCGCCAGAGGGCGCCGTCGCCGCCAGCAATTCAGACCGGGTGCAGTTGGCATCGGCATGGCCGGTGGGGCAATCGCCAAGCGGGTATTTGGTCAGCGAAAAATTCGACGGTGTGCGTGCCGTCTGGGATGGGCAGGTTCTGCGTTTTCGCAGTGGCCGAACGATCTCTGCGCCCCCGTGGTTTTTGTCGGGATTGCCGGCCACACCGCTGGACGGTGAGTTGTGGATGGCCCGGGGGCAGTTCGATCGCGTTTCGGGCGCGGTCCGCAAAGCGGTGCCACAAGACGCTGAGTGGCGTGATGTGAACTACCTGGTGTTCGATGCTTGGGGCCGTGCAGAGCCTTTTGTCCAGCGTGTGGACGTGCTCATGCAGGCCATCAAAAAAGCCCAGCAGCCTTGGTTGATCCCGGTTGCGCAATCGGTCCTGGCCGATAACGCCGCATTGCAGGCCCAGCTGAAAGCGGTGATCGAACAAGGCGGTGAAGGCTTGGTTCTGCACCGAGCCCATGCCTTTTGGCAAGCTGGCAGAACGCAGGCCTTGTTCAAACTCAAACCCCAGCCCGATGAAGAGGCGCAGGTGGTGGGGTATCAGGCAGGCAAAGGTCGCTTGAAAGGACTCACGGGCGCCTTGCTGGTCGAGACCGCCCAAGGCCAGCGTTTTGCGCTGGGGACGGGCTTGAGCGATGCCCAGCGCCGCACCCCGCCGCCACTGGGCACCTGGGTCACCTACAGCTACCGAGACCGCACCCCATCAGGCTTGCCGCGTTTTGCCAGCTTTGTGCGGGTGCGGGATCCAGAATGAACAAGGGCTCCTTGCGGAGCCCTTGTGGTTTGCTGCTGTAGGTCGGAGCTTCAGCTCCGACATGGCCCGTTTCGATACAGGCGGCATGTCGGGTGACGGATCAGGCAAACACGCCCGCTGTCTCTTGCATGCGGTCCGAGACTTGGCCCAGATGGTGCAGTGTGTCGCCGAATGTCATGTCCAGCTGCGTCAATTTCTTGAAGTAGTGGCTCACGATGTACTCGTCCGTGACGGCAATGCCGCCGTGCAGTTGCACAGCCTGTTGGCCAATGAAGCGCATGGACACGCCCAGCTGGTACTTGGCGCGGGCCATGGCGCGGCGGCGCTCTTCGGCTGGCGCGTGCAGCTTGAGGGTGGCGTAGTAGCTCATGGAGCGGGCCAATTCCAGTTGCATCTTCATGTCCGAGACGCGGTGACGCAGGGCCTGGAAGCTGGCGATGACCACACCGAACTGCTTGCGGGTGTTCATGTAGTCCACGGTGATGGCCAAGGTCTTGTCCATCACGCCCACCGCCTCGGCACAAGTGCAGGCGATGCCGATGTCCACCGCTTCTTCCAAAGCGGCCAGGCCATTCAGGGTGATCAGCTGGGCAGGGGCTTGGCTCAGCACCACTTCGGCGGCACGTGAGCCGTCTTGCGTGACATAGGCCTGGGCGCTCACGCCGCTGGCGCTGCGCTCGACCAAGAACAAGGCGATTTGGCCGTTCACCGTGGCGGGCACCACAAAAGCGTCGGCCTGGTCGCCCACGGCCACCACGCTCTTGGTGCCGCTCACGGTCCATGCACCGCCCGATTCGCTGGCCTGGGTGGCGCAGCGGTTCAGTTGGTAACGGGCACCGCGCTCTTGCTGCGCCAGCACGACAATGGCTTCGCCGCTGGCCATGCGGGGCAACCAAGCCGCTTGCAGGGCGGCAGGTGCGTGGGTTTGCAGCGTGGCGCTGCAGATCAGGGTTTGGGTCAGGGGCTCGAGCACGATGCCGCGCCCCAGCTCTTCCATGGTGACCATGGCTTCGGTCGGGCCCATGCCCATGCCGCCGTGGTCTTCGCTCACATACAGGCCCGTCAAGCCCAGTTCGGCCATCTCGCCATAAGCGGCACGGTCAAAGCCACCTGCAGCCACGATGGCGCGGCGGCGGTCAAAGTCATAGCCTTTGTCCACCCATTTGCGCAC
>JACCDH010026378.1_pt1 | contig 21885 bp, 21 predicted proteins | sample 7442481 | NCBI WGS metagenome assembly JACCDH01 (sample SAMN15323433, study PRJNA562643) | freshwater metagenome | isolation source: river surface water | place: USA:Blue River Watershed | collected 2017-08-15
CCCGAGCTTGTTAAAGGCACTTTGCGGGAAGGATTCAAGCGTATCGCTTTACTGGAAGATCCATTTGCGCGCGCATTGATGGCGATGTTTGTAGTTACTGAAGTGCACCCGTTCATGGATGGCAATGGCCGAACGGCGCGCCTCACGATGAATGCCTACTTAACTCAACACTCCGCCTCTCGCATTATTATTCCCACGGCTTATCGTGAGGATTATTTACTGCCATTAAAAGCGCTGTCTCAAAACAATGATCCCAGCCCCTTCATTCGATCCATGACTCGCGCATGGCGCTGGACCGCTGGATTTGATTATTCGAACTTCCCAAATCTTTGGGAAAAAATGAAGGCTTGTAACGCATTTACAGACAACCCCTCACAGCATCAATTGCTTGATCCTCACGATATAAGCTAAGTTGTTGACGAAAAATGACTATATCGGCTGTTTTGTAGACAAAATGAGGCGATTTGGGTGTCTAAAGACATTTATGTCTACATGCCACTAGTTTTAAGTGGCATGTAATTCACAGCTATCTATATCCCCATATTGCCCAGGTGCTGGGCAATACGATCCATGGGATTGCCTGCGCTGGCCAATGGCGCGCCTAAGGTTGAGGTTCGCGCCCGAATAGGCTGAGGGCTATGGGTTGCAATCGGTTTGATGCCTGCAAAACTTGGCTCCGGCCTTCCGATCGCCTCATAGATGGACTCAATCATGGTTTGCCACTGCTCTGGCTGATTGCTCTGCACGAAGACCTGCATGTAAAACGGGTCGGACATGTATTTGTTAAAGCAGATTGCCTTATCAATATGATCGATTTCATCTGATCGGGTATTTAAGAACTTGAGCATCTGCAGCTTTGCTTCGGAAACCAATTCAGAGGGTTTTTTCTGACTAGCAGCAATGGTCATGACGTTATCTACAAGCTTTCCTTCTATTTCGTATTTACGCACTGCATCCTGAAGCGTGGACACCATAGATTGCAAATCAACAAGCTGCTTTTCTAGATCACGTTTTTCATTAATCACTTTCTGAATACGTTCACACCCTCGCTTTGATTTGATAACACCAGAAGCTTCTGTATTAACACCAGGATTAGTACCGGGACTCGAATCCGTAGGTCCGGGGTTCAATACCCGCTGGATTAGATCTTCACCAGTTTCAGATTGAACTTCGGTTTGTGGGAGAGCATCAACAGTCATGGTTGCTGGGGCAGGCAATAATTCACTTAGGTCATGGGCTTGTGGTACCAGCTTATTTTCTATAGCGGGCATAAAAGCTGGTACGTGCACCTCACCCTTGACTATTTGCAATAGCGGCTCTTGTAGCTCTTCTGGCCCCTCAGGATCTTTTGCTGGAACTGCTGGCTTAGCAGTACCTGTCTTTGGTATATCTAGGGTCTTACTAAGATCATCCAAAAGCGCCACTGCTTGGGTCTGCTTGATCTTATAACGCTCTTGCTCTTGCTGTTTTGCCAAGAGTGCAGCCACTTCCTTTTCTTTTTTCTCTGCAAGCCTTCTATCAAGATCTTGCTGTTTTGCTAAGCGAGCGGCTTTTTCAGCTGTAGCAAGCTTAAGCCTCTCTTCTTCTTCGCGTGCGGCTTTTTCAGCGGCTTTTCTGTGTCTTTCTTCCTCAGCAGCTTGTCTTGATTTGGATTGCTCCATGATCTCCAAGGCGCGCTGCTCTCGCATACGTTGACGCCTTTCCTCGACTTCGGCTAATCGCTTTTCCTCGGTCTCCCTAGCCTCTTTCTCCTGGCGCTCACGCTCTTTCTTTGCTTCTCGATCTTGCTCCCTCTGAATGGCTCCTCCATTACTTAATACTCCAGAACTAAAGTTTTTCACTTCTTGCATCTACTATCCCTTCTTTTAATTGTTGATTCTCACTACGTTTGTCTCCATCCATTTGCCATATACGGTTTATGAAAAGGTCGTTGTTGGTATCTGTATATCCTTGTGCTTGTTTTTCTACTTTTGGTATGAATAGATTGGAATCGATGCGATCGTCATACCGCAAGAGGGTCTCCTGTAGGAGATTACGGATATGCTCGTAATCCATTCCTCTGGCTTGTAGGTTTTGCATCTGAATTGATAGATTCGTAATCATGGGTAAAACCTTGAGCCAGCTCTCTTTATCTTCTATGCCATCTGGTGCGCCGGTGGTGCCTGCTCTTATGCGTAGATCGACCATGTCAAAGATTCGCTCTTTAGTAAGCTCTGGCCAGTCGTAGGTCTTCTCTATGGTCATGACTAGCTCACCATTGATCATGGTGGTCTTGGTGCTTGGAGGTCCCATATAGCGCTCTACTTGTTCTTTAGTCAGCTCTTGTAGAAGCACTTGGGCGCTGTATTGCGCAATCTCTTGTAGCCAATCTTCTATCTGGTCTTTAAATTCAAATACGCGCCCTGATAGGGCTCTTTGCAAGATGTTGGCTTCGGTGGCTGTCTTAGGCCTCACTACAGTGGAGCGCGCAGCATCTTGCAGTCCGGTTACTTGCTCCCAGTCGTAACGCACTGCACTGGTGTCGTAGACGATTGGATCTATCTTGGGATGGCCTCTAGGAATAATGACTTGATTAAGGGGCTTGCCTTCGGTATCGACAATCGTGATCTCACCAAAGCGGGAGTCTGAGTGTTTCTTGATGGTCTTTTCGTTAATGTCGGCTGATGCTACCCATCCTGGGATACATAGGTCGCGGTGTTGATTGAAGCGATCCCTTGCTTCGTTGTGCTCATCCTGCAAACGCTCAGTCAGGTCCACTAGGCTTGGGCCGACGAACTGACCATCGACTACTTGGTAAGGTAATAAGAAGAATGGGTACCAACGCTCTCCTGCCCTTGGTGGGGAATAGGGTTCTCGAAGCCATTCAGTCGCGCCCTCCACCATGGTGTAAACACGCTGGGTAGCTCTATCCCAGATCTCTAGCACTGCGATTTGCTGGTCATCGGTGACTGGTCCCGAACCTGCATTCATTTGCATTGAGGCTAGGCGTTTGGCTTTCTTATGAGATGGTTCGCCTTGGCCTGGTTGGTAGATCTTGGCATTGGCTAAGCTCTTCTTGTAGAGCGCTTCTGCCTGACCACGCTTCATAGGAATGATTTGGCAGATCCAGTCTGCATCCGTGTAATCCCAGAACTCGCAGATAGATGGGTCGATGAGTAGGTTTTCTGTAAGGACTCTGTCGATTACCAATCCTTCAGCGGATTGGACTTCTGATTGCTCCTGCAGTGACTTGATGAGCTCCTCTAACTCCGCTCTCTTGGCATCATGATGATGTTGATCATCGCCTTGAAGATCTCGAACCAAGTCTTCTATGGCTAGAAGGTTTTCTTGGGCATCGTTGATGCGGCCTTGAATATATGAATCCTTGCTTGGGTCTCTTTGATACATCACTTTTAGAATGCCGAAGCTACAGGTTAGCGCCGCCCTCACAGTTGACTTGGCTCGGTTTTTTAACTGAGCATGTTCTAGCGCCCTATTGGTGACCTTCTCTAATGTTTTACAGAAGAGCTTGATGTCTGCGCCCGAGTGGGTGGGTGTTGTTGATATTTCAGGATTGCGGGCGTAGACATTGGGAAGAACTGCGGAGATAGTGCCATGAATGAGGTTGGCTCTTAGGCTATAGAAGTCTTTACCGGTGGGGTCAGCATTCCAATTAAAGCCAGCTACGGTATTACGGTTGTGCCTTACTCGCTTATGGAAGGTTGCCCAGTGAGCGCGCGCATGAGTAATGCGGGCGGTCCATTTCTGCTGAAGGGCTTGGGAGTCTTGGGGCACATCCCATTTATAAATTCAGGAACGATGTGCCTAGGATTTATTTTGAATTAATTTGAAATGAGTCCGCTATCGAGTAATAAGCAGATGGATACCCGAGCAATTATTGCAGCCAATTGACAACCTATAACAAACATTAAGGGCTAAGAAAAATACCCTAAGGGGGATCAAAAACCATGGACTTTTAATGCCATCATCATTCAACCAAAAAGATGATGTACCACTCCTTCAACGAAATGTACTCTTACGCAATCACTATCTCCCCCATCTCCATTCTTTCCCACCAGCTAAATGAAAGTAGATATAGGGTCTCATTTCTACCTTGCAGGATTTCTAAAGCGCCATCACTAGCTTCATTTGCCTGGTACTGACCTGGAGATAAATATGCGTAACCTTTATCCGCTCCATAATTTCTGCGAACTCTGGCTAGGATTTTTCTTGTTACAAAGATATTTATAACCAACTTATGACTTTTTAAATGGGCTTACTCACAATCCAGGCCGATTAAAGCAGGTTTGTCTGACAGCCGCACATTTTCGGTGCAGTTTCTGAATCCTTGCATCCAATTAGTGCGAAATAGATATTCCAAGAAAGGCATGTTAGGCAAACTTGTATACAAGCAAGTACACCAATTGTCGTTTGTTAACCCTAAGGAGCCTTTCACATGAGTAAGAGCACATTTAGTCTTGGACGTCGTCAGCTATTACAAGCGGGCGCTATTACAGCAGCCTCAAGCCTTATTCCATCATTTGCAAATGCAGCCGATGACAAGATTCAAATTGGTTACTGGCCTATCGCTAGTGGCCTACCCTTTTATGTAGCGCTAGAAAAAGGCTACTTCAAAGAAGTTGGTCTTAATGTTGAAGGCGTAAAGTTTGCCAGCCCAAATCAGATAGCCGAAGCCATGATTGCTGGTCGTATTCAGGGATCTGCAAACGGTACAGCCTCTGCAGCGTTAGCCCTTGCCGAAATATCTTCACCAAATCTATTCAAGATTATTTGCTCAAACCCATCAAACGCAAAATATGTATTAGATGAGGTATTGGTACCGCTCGATAGCAAAGTTAAAGCCATTAAGGACCTTCCAAAAGATGTTAAGTTTGGCTGCGGACCTGGCATTCAAAACGTAACCTTAGCGAAGATCATTCTTGAAAAAAATGGCTTATCAAATGTTCAGCCAATTGAGCTACCAGTAGGTCAACACATTCCAGCGCTAGCTGCAGGCCAAATTGATGCTGTTTATACCCTTGAGCCATCCGGAACGATTGGAAAGGTAAAGGGTGTATCTCGCGTATTGGAAGCGGGTGTTATTTCTAAATATATGTTGGGTGATGCAATGGCGCCTTGGTTTGGTGGATCAGCATCATTGACTACGACACTTATTAAAGAACGCCCTACTGATGTCAAAAAATACATCCTTGCCTATGCTAAGGGAGTAGATTTTGTTCGCAAGAATCCAGAGGAATCCAGAAAATCACTTGACGGCTTTACCGCAATTGAAGAGGCGGTAGTTAAAGAAGTACCCCTAGCAAACTTTGTGATGTTTAATGAATTTAAGCCTAGCGATATCTCGTACTTTCAAAAATACTTTGATGTCTTTTCGGATCGCAAGATCTTTTCTAAGGTGGTAGACGTTAAGTCTCTCATCTATAGCGGCTAACAGCACATGATTAATAAAGAGCACCTTCAAAAGCTCCTTCCACTCATTGGGCCCATTGCACTTTTACTGCTTTGGAGCCTGATGCTGGAGGCGAAGTGGGTAAAGCCAATCTTGCTGCCACCACCTGGAGCAACCTTAGCTTATATGGCAGATTCTTTTATGAGTGGCGCTATCTTTGGTGATTTATTCGCCACGATTAAGCGCACCTTTTATGCTTTTGCAATTGCCACTGCGATTGGGGTTCCTTTAGGCATTATCTTGGGTAGCAATGAAAAGATTTATCGCAGCGTCGAATTCTTGATTGACTTCTTTAGATCCACGCCTTCATCTGCCTTGATTCCGCTCTTTATGTTGATCTTTGGCATTACCGATATCAATAAAATTGCGATTGCAGCATTTGCCGCTGTTTTGGTCATTCTGTTTAATAGCGCCTATGGTGTGATGAATGCGAAAAAGACCCGTGTGAATGCCGCCAAAACAATGGGCATACCTACTCGCTATATTTTTAAAGATATCTTGCTCATGGAAAGCTTGCCTCAGACTTTTGTAGGTTTGCGGATGGGCGTTTCAATGGCATTGGTGATTGTGATCGTAGCCGAAATGTTCATTGGCTCTGAAAATGGTCTAGGTCATCGCATCATTGATGCTCAGCAGGTCTTTAACGTAAAAGAAATGTATAGCTCTATCCTCATTACTGGCGCCCTAGGCTATGGGCTAAATCTTTTATTTCTATTATCAGAAAAACGTATTGTTCATTGGGGTGGAAAAGCATGAGTACCGTTCTTGATTTACCAGCAGAGATTGGCACCCACGTCACCATCCGAGGGCTTGATAAGTCTTTTAATGGGGCAATTCTCTATGACAATTTCAATTTAGATATTCCCAAAGGAAAGATTGTCTCGATCTTTGGCCCTAATGGCTGCGGAAAGTCTACGCTTATCAATATGATCTCTGGCTTAATGCCGATTGATTCTGGAGAAGTACTCTTTGATGGCAAAACCTTAGAAAAAACTACCATTGGATATGTATTTCAAAATTATCGCGATGCCCTCTTCCCATGGATGAGCTCATGGGACAACATTGCTTATCCGCTCAAACGCAGCGGCATGTCTAAAGAGAAAGTTAAGGCTCGGGTTGATGAATTGGTAAATCTATTTGAGATTAAATTTAATCTCAATCTTTACCCCTACGAGCTCTCTGGTGGCCAGATGCAAACCGTCTCGATCATGAGGGCTTTGGCACCTAATCCAGAAATTCTATTTTTGGATGAGCCCTTCTCAGCACTCGATTTTGAAATGACTTTATTCATCAGGGCTAAGCTTCAAGAGGCTAATTTGAGCACTGGAGTAACGATGATGATCGTCTCGCATGATCTAGAAGATGCGGTCTTTCTAGCGGATAAGATTTTGCTACTAACCCGCCGGCCTACCCGCATTGCTGAATACCTCACGTTTGATATGGCAAAACCCAGATCGCCTGAGAGTGTCAGTGAAGCAGAATTTATTAAAACAAAAGCATTGGCATTGGAAATATTTCAACGGGAGATGAGAGCGTGATTACCATTAAAGAACTACTTCACCGCTATCAATCTGGAGATATTTCTCCACAAAAGCATATTCCTGCCTTACTAGATGTTATTCGCAGTCACTCTCATGAAACTAAAGACCCAGCCTGGATTTGCGTAGCCACTGATAGCAATATTAGTAAACAGCTAAACAATCTGGAGTTGCTGGCGAAAGAAAAAACGATCGCTAACTTGCCGCTATACGGTATTCCATTTGCCATTAAAGACAATATTGATGCGCTGGGCTGGGAAACAACTGCCGCTTGTCCTGACTTTGCATTCAAGCCTGAAAAGAATGCGACAGTAGTTCAAAAGCTAATAGAAGCTGGCGCGATCTTGATTGGCAAAACCAATTTAGATCAATTTGCTACTGGCTTAGTTGGAACACGCTCTCCCTATGGCGCCGTTCCCAATACCTTTGACCCTACTTATGTCAGTGGCGGCTCAAGCTCTGGCTCTGCCTCAGTAGTAGCAAGAGGCTTGGTTTGCTTTAGCCTAGGTACAGATACTGCGGGATCTGGCCGAATTCCTGCGGCATTTAATAATATCGTCGGCACTAAACCCACCCCTGGATTGGTAAGCACTGAGGGTGTATTTCCAGCATGCAAGTCGATTGACTGCGTATCTATCATGACGCTAACTGCTGCTGATGCTGATATTGTTTTAGATGTCATGAAATCGACTGAGGCTGATAGAGCTCAGGAATCTCAGTTTCACCCAACGCCAAAACCAGTCGCCAGCTTTAGAAAGCCCACTTGCATAGGCATTCCTATCAGCTGTCATTTTTTAGATGATGGTCAGTATCAAAAAGCTTTTGCTAAAGCCATTGAGAGTGCAAAGGGCCTAGACGTTGAGCTTGTAAAAGTAGACATTGATCCATTTGTTAAGGCTGGTAAGCTTTTATATGATGGCCCCTGGGTTGCCGAGCGTTTTGCTGTTACAGAAGATTTTTTGAAATCTAATCCAGATTCTTTTGATCCCAGCGTGAAGCAGATTATTCAAAGTGGAGCCTCATACACAGCGGCGCAAGGTTTTAGGGCAATTTATCAGCTAAAAGAATTAGAGATTGAAGCTAAGAAGGCCTGGGCAAAATGTGATGTCATTTTGGTGCCAAGCGCACCGAATCATCCTACCTTAGAGGACCTAAAGAACTATCCTATTATAAAAAATAGTGAATTGGGGATGTACACCAATTACGTGAATCTCATGCGACTATGTGCTGTAGCAGTTCCTGCTGGATTTACAGATAAAGGTATGCCTTTTGGGATTACTCTGATAGCACAAGAAGGCTCAGATACCGCCCTACTCAAATTAGCAGCGCAATGGCAAATCTTATTTGGCCTCCCTCTAGGTAAATCTGATACCAAGGCAACGCATGCTGATCTCACCATTAGTAGTAGCAATAAGGACAGCATAGAAATTGCTGTGGTTGGAGCACATCTTCAAGGCATGCCTTTGCATTCACAGCTAACTGAGAGACGTGCTCATTTAATAAAATCTTGCAAATCCGCTAAGTCCTACCGACTCTTTGCACTACCCAATACCACTCCACCCAAACCCGGACTAGTAAAATCTATGTCGAATGGAGTCGCGATTGATCTGGAGGTCTATGCAATACCAGTATCTGAGGTAGGATCATTCTTAGGGCTCATTCCAGCTCCATTAGGTCTTGGCAATATTGAATTGGATGATGGCACTTGGGTCAAAGGATTTATTTGCGAACCCTACGCAATTGAAGGCGCGAAAGATATTAGTGATCTGGGTGGATGGAAAGCATATATGCATCAATTAGGAGGTCAGCAATAAATGCCATTTGTCGTACAAATTAATAGTGAGTTCTCCAGTTTGGCAGAGCATGCTTATGCCCAAATTAAGCAAAAGATCTTTAATTTTGAAATGATGCCTGGGGATCTAATCTCCGAAGGCAATCTTGCCAAACTTGTAAATGTCAGCAGAACTCCCTTACGTCAAGCGCTTCAACAATTACAACATGGTGGTTTTATTAAGGCTATTCCTAAGATCGGTTGGCAAGTTGCCCCTCTAGATTTTGACAAACTTGATGAGCTATATGACTTTCGAATCTTGATTGAATCCAATGCTGTTAAAGCACTTTGTAACTCAAATAGAGATAGCCAAATTTTTAAGGATCTGCAAAAAATCTGGCTGGCTCCCAAATCAAAGCGTAGCTTTAACACTTTAGAAGTCGGAATACTCGATGAGCAATTTCATACCTCACTAGTTAAAGCATCAGGTAATGAAGAGATGCTTAAAACACATTCTGAGATAACTGAACGCATCAAGATTGTGAGGCGGCTAGATTTCACAAAAAATGATCGTATCAACGACACTTACGATGAGCACGGTCAGATTATTAAGGCAATTTTGTCGGGCAGAGCTGCTGAGGCTCAAAGATTACTAAAAGCGCATATTGAACAAAGCAAGATTGAGGTAAGGAAAATTACTCTAGGAATGTTACAGGACGCTAGAAAACAAGCTACTGGCTAATAATGCGTAATGCATCTTGTTGGACTTTCTTTGCCAGTCAGCTACTATAAAAAGATCCTATTTGCATGGCAAGAATGGTATGAAAAGCGGACTGCACCCTCTTTAAGTAATGACTTAAGCAACCCTCCGCGCCCTCATCACTCCATACCTCGTTGCATCCCAAGCATGATCCTCAGCATCGGTATCTACGTCTTCGGGGTTTAATGAATCTGGTGGTAGCTGAGGAATAGTTCTTAGCCAATGCTTGCAGGTTGAGAAGATCTTGAGTCTGTCTTCGGCTAGTAGTCGGATGATTTCTTGAGCGCCGTTTACTCTGCTTCTAGGTGCGTTATAGGCTTCAGCCCATTTCACCCCTTTATCTCTGAAGATTTGCCCGATGGATCGCTCTGCCCCTATCTTTGAGAAGATCGATGGGTCAGCTAGGTTCATACGGTATTCATAGCCGAGGCGTTGATCATGCACCTCGATCCTCTTGATCTTCTCTGCTACTACCGTTGCATCTTCCCTGGTTCCCGTATTTTCTTTATCTCCATATCCATAGAGCTCCCTCCATAGGTAATAGACTCCATCATTAGATAGTGCAAACCAATACACGGCATATGGTCTGGCGTATCCCCAATCCATAGATCGCCAGACCTTCCATGTTGGTGGGATTGCAAATGGCTCTACAACGTGTTTAGAAGGCTGCCACACACCTTCCAAGAAACTTCCCACGTGGATATCCCAATCTCCTTCTAACCACGCTCTACGCCTGTTTGGATCGCTTAGTGACTCTAGGCTCATCAAGTAGTTAGGGTCGTTTTTTAGGAGATGGGTGTTCTCATAAATCGTTGAATGAATTCTGACTCTAGGTAATGCGCCCTCTTGCCTAATGATCTGCCCAGCAGGTATCGCGCCAATCTGAAATCTCTCCTTTACTGATGCATGGCCCACCCCAAATGGATTACAGGTAGCTCGCACCATCCTTGGCATTCCTGGATGAGATGAGCGGCAAGTCGAATGCATGGCTTCATAGAAAGAAAGGTTTCGCCAGTTAGTGAGCTCTTCAAATCCTAGCCAAGGATATTCATGGCCATGGTAATTCCAGTAATCGTCCTCATTGGCGCCATAACGAAAGTACAGCATCTCTCCAGTGGGCCACTTCCAGACATAGTCAGATTCATTGAACTTGGCGCCTGGGAAGATTTGATAGAACCAGCGTTTACTCTTGGCCACTACGTCAGCCAGTTGGGGATAAGTCAATCGAAAGAGTGTGCCGCGCCAGTGATCACCAAACCCTCTACCTACGTGTTGGGCATAGCTCATGAGCAAGGTATCGGTCTTACCCCCTCCCCTAGTACCTTCTAGCAATACTTCATACACAGGGCATGTCAGAAACAAAGTCTGGCTACCGGGCAATGGTGCCCAGATGGTTTTCATTGGCTTTGTTTAATTCACTAGTGTTTTGCTTGGGCAGCTTGCTCCCAATCATCTATGCTCATAGCGCTTGGCACCACCAGAACTCCGCTTTGTAGGGGTGCGCCATCTTTGCCGGTGTGCTCAATAGCTGACAAGCGTGGATGCACGTATGGTGCAGCGTGCCTACCAACAGTGGCAGCCATGTTCAGAAGTTTTATGCGAGCTTCATTTGCCAATGCCTTATCGCCAAGCTCTTCTTCTTGAACATTGCCCGCTTCTTCGTATAGCTGGTGCATTACCTTCATCATGACTTCTAGTGGCGTGATCCCCTGTGTAGCGACAGCTTCAGCAATCTGGCGAGTTCGCTTAGTTAGGCTACCAGTCTTGCGGCCAGCTCCTGGTCTTTTTCCACCCTTTGATTTCTTTTGATTGTTTTCAATCATGAGGAAGTAGATGGCTCTTTGATGAGTTTCAACAGATGGGGTTGCAATGCGACTGAATCTCCAATGGGTTCATCAAACTCGATGATGATTCTTTGGAATAGGTCATGACGGCTTTGAGCTCCGCGATGCTTTACGACAGTACCTACGCGCCCACTTGGGGTCTTCACCTTAGAACCGATGGGGAAGTCTTCCATGTCTAAGCGATCAATAACGCCTGCAAAGGTTTGATTAGCTTGCATTGGATGCCTCTTGACGTTTACGTAGCTCGGCAAAGATTCGTGTTTTGAAGGAGTCGTAGCTTTCGGAGCCTTGGGCTTTCATCGCCAGCTCCCTGCCTTTAGCGTCTATCCCTTCATTAGTTTTCCACCAAGCGTCTTCGTCTGCGTTAGCAGCTTCTGCCTTCTTGCGCGCCCCTTTGAGTATGGCCAAAACATAGCCTGCATTGATGGGTGTTGGGTTTGAAACTTTCATACGCGTTTCCTTTGCTGTGGCGATGGCCTCTGCCACCTCGGCTTCCGATACCCCGAGATTGACGATGTCTCGTATACGGTAATCGTCTACGGCAATGGCTCTACCCTCCCTGCTGATCATGGCTGCAAAGCTTTTGTATTTTTCGATCCGCCCCTGAAACACTTTTTCCTCGTCGGCAAGCGTGGGTGGTCCTTGGGAAATTTTTTCCTTTTCACCCCTATTGTTTTGTTTGCCTGGTGTATGGAGATTGGTTACTGGTGACTGGTGTTTGGCGTCTGGTGAGCATTGCGTTCGCATTGCGGTCGCATTGCGAACGCATCCAATATTTGGAGTGGTTTCTAGCCGAGACTCGTCCGATGGAAATGATTGCCACCTTCCTTCTGCGCTCCGTCTGGCTTTGAGTTGCTTATCTTTGAAGCGGGCTATTTCATGGTCACAGCGCTCTTGTCTCCAACCATCATCAGTGAGGGTAAAAAATTCATTGAGGACGGAGACAACTGCATTTTTTTCTTCTTTTGATCTTGCGTTGATCAATCTTTGCACTAGTTTGATTTCGATAGGTAGCGGTTTTTCTGTGGCGTAGTACTTTCGAATGAGGCGGCTGTAGGTTGCATCCTCTATGAATGTAAGATGCGCAGTCGCTTCTGCGTAATCTCCAATGTGATGCTCGTAGTAATTCATCTCAATCTGTCTCCGTGTAGTTCTTTTTCTTGCGTGCAATATTTTTGCAAGAGATGAATCTAACAATCGGAAAGCGTATCGTCAAACGCGTTTTTTCTGAATTTTTCTTTAATTTATTTATTCATCAATTCGCTGTAATCCATGTTTGAGATATTCGTGAGAATGATTTTCTTTATCTGAAGTGTTTGTTGATCTACGCGTGTCCACCAAACTCTTTGCGCTATCAGAAAGTTCTGACAAGTCTGTAGCCATTTATTTATATGGCTTGTGACACTTCTATGAATAAATATTTTTTTGTAGTCAAAAATTAATATGCGTCCTCAAAGTGGGTATTGACATTTGATTGACCACCAAAATTTCATTGGCTACATTGCACTTCAGTAGCACACAAAAATGATGCATAACAAAACACAATAGGAGATTAAATTAAATGGTGGCATTTCGTTTGTATAGCTTGTATCGATCTTATGGATACACAAAAATGAGTTCTGCAAAGATGGCATTGCAGGTTTATCGTAAAAACTTAAAGCGCGCCCGCTAAGGAAATGACGATGAGTCAATCAAGCCCTCAAATTCCACCCATTACCTTGATGAGAATTCCTCAAATATTGAAGGTAATGCCAGTTTCTAAATCCAAGTTTTGGTTGATGGTGCAGAGAGGTGAATTTCCAAAGCCTATCAAAATTGGTAGGTCGTCTTTTTGGACTATTGAACAGGTTCAGACCTTTATTGGGGAAAGGATAAGTAATTCTTAGGGCAGTGTGACCCCTGAGGATTCTCGGGGGCTAAGCTAACGCTTGTGAAACAAGGGCATCAGCGATTTTTCTCTGGAGCTCACCAGCCGCACTTATTCTTACTTGCAAGGAAGAGCAAATCTCAAGAATTTCATCTACTTTGGAGACAATTTCATGTTGTGTTGTGATCGGCGGTAACGGCATCCAAGTAGCGCGAATAATATCAATATTCAAATTAGGTTGCCCCTGGCCTTGAGCAGCTATGTTTAAAAACCATCTAGATAAATGGGTTAGATACATATGCAGATACTCATCGAATACAAACTCACTTAAATTTATAAAGGCTGCAATTCCATCATTGAAAGTGGTTTCAAAATCACAAATGGCGGGTATCCCGAGCGTTGCACCACTATTAGTAAGTAGCACCGTCCTTCCCTTAACTAAACGGGTTTTGTGCAAACCAGCCTCCTTTATGGATGCGGTCCAACCTTCGACCATCTTGCCCGTAGAGCGCGTTATGTCACCTACTTTTAGAAAAGGAATGTGGCCATCATAAAAGCGGGGATCTCCAGCGGGCCGAGGTGACCCACCACGTACAATCTCAGCAATTTCTCCTAATCGAACCCAACACCATCCATACGGAATGTGCCCCTTCAGGTCATTGAGGCCATCAAAATCTATAAATTCAGTTTTTTCTTTTAATAAGCCCAACGATATAAGTCTGCTTCGCTCCAAGCGAAGTTGATCATACAAATGAGATCCATCCATATGATCTAAATTATTTCCAGTTAGACCACCCAAAACACCTAAGCCAAGGATTGAATTCTTCAGGGCTGCAACACTCTTAGTTGATGAAAATAGTTCATGAAAATTATTAGAAATTCTTTGCCATGCTGAGCTCTCGATACCTGCATCCCGCGCATTCAAAAGCGGATGAAGAGCTTCTAAAACCATACTTTCATGAAAATTTTGTGCATTTTCACTGCTTGCATCAAGCTTGTCGCATAACTCCATTAGCTGATCTACTCTAGAGACTATACGAGCCTGCTCGGCAACAGGTGGAAGAGGAATTGGTATAGATGCCAAGGATTTCGAAGACATACTTGCAATGCCAACACCCTTACGATATCGGTTGATTTCACCAGTTACACTAAGTTTTTGAAGAAATCTGTAAATATAAAATGGATTTATCCCTCCATAAAAACGTGCTCGATGAATATGATTCTGAAAACATATTGGCTTCTCTCCCATCCATACAGCAGCCCTGCCAGCATCGCCACCCTCACAAATCAGTAAGTCTCCTTGTTCAGCTGAGAACTTTTCAAGTTCACTCTCTTGAAAAGGCATCTCTCTTAATTCGGAAAGATCAAATCTCCCCCAGTACAAATTAGATGTTGTTATGTAGCTCTTTAATATCCCTTGGTTTCTGCCTTTATCTAGAGTTTTCCCAGAGTTATGCTGTGAAATGTCTCCAAATTTCACCCATTCCCAGCCATTAGGTAATGGAGAATTGCCAATTCCTAAGGACTCTTTTTTGGAAGGATGGTTAATTTCAGCCCCACCTTTCTCCTGTTGCGTGAAGCGCGCCATTAAATCAAGAACCGGCTCCTCATTTGAATCTTGAGTACTCAATTTACCAGTCATAGCTAAACACAAAATTGCCTCTTTTAGCTTTAATATCCCGTAAGCGCCTGATGAATTTACAGAAACACGCCCTCGCCCAGATTTTTTTTCTACATCAGCGCTAGACCATAAATCAATGTGATCAACAAGCAGTCTATTGATGTAATCACCCATTTATTCAACCTCGTGCTGTAACGCATTTTGAAGCACGGACTTGATTTGACCTCTCAAGCTGGAGATATCTGACATCATTTCTGAGTACTGCGCCAGAAGTATTTCTGGATCATGAATTTCTTGCTCATTAATATGTGGGTTCTTAATATCTAGGTCGTAACCCCTCTTCTTAACATCTTCAATACCGACCTTCCAAGCATGCCCACTTTCTTTGCGACGCTTAAATCCATCAGCCTCAACGCCCCACCAACTCTTTTCGACCTCAAACTCCTCAATTTTCATTGGCTTAGTTTTGTTATAGCTTTTTACACCCTCTGGATAAGGGTGTTCATAAAACCAAATGTCTTTTGTTGGAGCACCCTTGGTAAAAAAGAGGAGATTGGTATTAATTGTTGTGTAGGGTGCAAATACGCCTTTAGGCAGGCGTACGATAGTGTGAAGATTGCACTCTTCCAGGAGCTTCTCTTTAATGCGGGTCTTGATACCATCCCCAAATAAAAGACTGTCCGGCAAAACCAAAGCTGCACGACCACCTGTTTTAAGCATTTGCATAATTAAGACCAGGAAGAGATCAGCCGTTTCTCTAGTTCTAAATGCAGCTGGGAAGTTGGTTTCTATTCCATCCTCCTCCATTCCGCCAAACGGTGGATTCGTAACCACTACATCCACTCTCTCTGATGGGCCCCAGCTGATTAAGGGCCTTGCTAAGGTATTGTCATGACGAATATTACTTGGCACATCAATGCCATGAAGAATCATGTTGGTCGTGCAAAGCAAGTGCGGCATTGGTTTTTTCTCAATGCCGAAGATGCTGCCCTGTAATTGCGCTTCATCTTCTAATGTTTTAACATCTTGTTTTCTGATGTGGTCAATTGAGCATGACAAGAATCCACCTGTACCGCAGGCTGGATCCATTATCTTCTCACCAAGGCGTGGATTAACCATCTGCACCATGAATTCAGTTACTGCTCTCGGGGTGTAGAACTCGCCTGCATTACCAGCCGCCTGGAGGTCTCTCAGAAGCTGCTCATACATATCGCCAAAGAGATGGCGCTCTTGGGCTTTATTGAAATCTACGCCCTCTTGAATCTTATTGATCACCTGGCGAATTAGCTGGCCAGACTTCATGTAGTTATAGGCATCCTCGAATACGGAGCGGATAACATAGGCGCGTTGATCGCCTCCTTTGGCCTCTAGGCTTTGAAGTGCTGGAAATAGATCGTTATCTAAGAACTGCTTTAGCTCATCGCCGGTCATGCCCTCAGCATTAGCCGCCCAATTTCTCCAGCGATACTTTTCAGGGAGTGGAGACTTGTATTTATCCTGAAGCAATTCCCACTCGCTCTCACGATCATCAAAGATCTTCAGGAAAAGCATCCACACCAATTGACTCAAACGCTGGGCATCACCATCGACACCTACGTCCTTACGCATGATGTCTTGGATTGATTTAATAGTTGAACTAATACTCATAAGTGGTAATGCCTATCTATTGGGGTATTGCTATGAATTTTAGGCGTAGAGCTGGTTTTCTAGCTCATGCAAAGCAGCTATATAGCCTGACTTACCGCCAAAGGCTGATACAAGCTCACTTGCTGTGCCCATTCTACTAAATGGGTCTAGGGTCAGAATCTTAATATCGTCGATATTCTCGATACCGGTATCTGCGTATTTTTCAAGCAAAGCCTCAAGAACCTTGCGAGCCTGTTCGCCATACTTGGTGAAGTAATTACGCTTTTTGACTTGATCTGCACGCTCCCTACGAGTGAGTGCAGGCTGATCAAATGCTACATGGCAAATTAAATCAAAAGCATCGCAGTCTTTATTAACTTCGATCGCCAATGCCTCTAGTAAAAGGCCATGCTCTTCTAGCTCTTTAATAACTGCAGCCTTACGTTCTGCAGAAGTCCATCTCTTTAGAAATTGATCTAGCGTTGAGTAGTCTTTTCGCACTGCTTTACGGGTGTAGTCCTTTAAGGACTCTGTAATCAACTTACCTTCGGGTCCGTAATACTGAACCCGCTCGGCAATAACCTGAACCTCTACATCACCCACAAAGTATTTAGCTCTCACACCCTCTGGTCCAGGAGGAAAGCCAGGGGGTTCTGGAGGAACGGGCGGCTCAACTCCGGGAGGCGTTGGCGGCTCCACCGGAGGAACCGGGGGATCATCAACCCCAGGCTCATAGATAACAATTGGCGGACCATCAAATGCTTCATCAGCAAAAAGCTCGGTAGCCTTTTTAAAGTCCATGATGGTAAACCAGTACTTGCCGTAATCTTCGTTAATTCGAGTGCCGCGCCCAATCATTTGCTTGAATTCAGTCATGGACTTGATATGTTGATCAAGCACAACTAGCTTACAGGTTTGCGCATCCACACCAGTAGTCATTAGCTTAGAGGTTGTTGCAATTACTGGGTAACGCTCTTCTGGGTTAATGAAGTTATCAAGTTCAGCCTTGCCCTCTTGCTCATCACCGGTAATACGCATGACGTACTTGCGATTTTCTTTGACACGCTCTGGATTTAGATTAACCAAGGCTTGGCGCATTCGCTCAGCGTGATCAATATCATCACAAAATACGATAGTCTTTGCAAATGGATCGGTAGCCGTTAAGAACTCAGTGATTTTCTTTGCGACCAGCTCTGTACGCTTTTCTAAAACCAAGGTTCGATCCATGTCGTTCTGGTTGTAGATGCGATCCTCGATTAATTGACCACGCTTATCCACCTGTCCAGCGCTAGGTCTCCAGCCTTGGAGATCCCTATCGATATCAATACGGATGACTTTATATGGGGCAAGGAAACCATCTTCAATTCCCTGCTTTAGTGAGTAGCTGTAAACAGGATCACCAAAGTAAGTAATGCTTGATATTTCTTTGGTTTCTTTTGGTGTGGCTGTTAAGCCAATGTGTGTGGCAGAAGAAAAGTAATCCAAGATCTCACGCCAAGCTGAATCTTCAGAAGCGCTACCGCGATGACACTCATCAATCACGATCAAATCAAAGAAGTCTGGTGAGAACTGCTTGTAGATATTCTTTTCTTCATCGTTACCAGTAACAGCCTGGTAAAGGGATAGGTAAATTTCGTAGCTCTTATCAATCTGACGCTTGCTGATCTTAGTCATTGCAGCGCCAAATGGCTTGAAGTCGTTATTTTTTGTTTGATCCACAAGGATGTTGCGGTCAGCTAAAAATAAAATACGCTTCTTTGTACCAGACTTCCATAAGCGCCAGATGATCTGAAAAGCTGTGTACGTCTTCCCGGTACCGGTAGCCATTACCAGCAGAATGCGATTGGCGCCATTGGCCACCGCTTCGATTGTTCTGTTGACTGCATTGACTTGGTAATACCTTGGAGCACGTCCCGTACCATCGTCGTAATAAGGCATCTCTACGGTATTTTTTGCCTCAGGGGTATCAACACCCTTCCATTTGCAATAACGCGCCCATAGCTCTTCTGGTGACGGGAATGAGTCCAATGAAAGCTCTTGCTCTACCTTATCCGCTAGGCCAGTTCGGTCATGCATTAAGAATGCATCACCATTTGAGCTAAAGACAAAAGGAACATCTAGCGTTTCCGCGTAATCAAGTGCTTGCTGCATTCCTGCGCCAACACTGAGGTTGTTTTCTTTGGCCTCAATTACGGCGATGGGAATATTAGATTTGTAATACAGAACGTAATCTGCGCGCTTTTGCTGTCCGCGGGTATGTAACTTGCCGCGAACAATGATGCGACCTTTAGTAAAACTTAATTCCTCGCGAATTTGAGTGTGCAAATCCCAGCCTGCGCCAAGAATGGCTGGCGTAATGAATTTCGTACAAATATCTCGTTCGCTAAGGGATTTCTTGCTCATTCAATAATGCCAAAAGTTATATATATTCCTTAATAATATAAGGAAATCAGTCATTTACTGGCATTTTTGGGGTTTACATACCACACTCACTATCTGAGCCTTTATGGGCATACACTTAGGCTGACGCAATAAGGAAAAGTTAATGAAATATCAATTTTGTTTGGTTGCGCTACTAATCTCGGGAGCTGCCCATAGCCAGGTCATCTATGGGCCTAATGGTGAGTACAAGGGTTATATACAAACCTCTCCTAATGGAGTGTCTAACTCCTACAGTGCAACTGGAGCATTTCAAGGGTCAGCTCAAGTGCAGGGCAACCAAACAAATTTCTACGGGCCTCAAGGTCAATTTCAAGGAAATATCCAAGCGCCCATTACCACCCCACCAAATACAACAATTGGAACGCCACCGCAAGTTAATCAAGCGCCATCAATCAAAGGATGGTAGTAACTAATTAATTCCAAAATATAGCAACGAGACGCCTTAGGAGTATTAATTGAAATTAGTCAGCTTTTCCGCAAAAAATTATAGAAGCATAACTTCAGCCCATAAGATTGCACTTTCCGACGTAACAACTCTTATTGGCAGAAACAATGAAGGTAAATCAAATTTATTAAAAGCATTAGGAACCGCAATGGTTTTGCTACAAAATCATGCCGCAGGGAAAAATGCCCTCCGAAGAGTTCGAACTCTTCTGACTTCAAACGATATATATCAATGGAAGCGCGATTTCCCAATCCAACTCCAAAATCGTAAATCTTCTGTACACACCGTCCTAACTTTAGAGTTTCAGTTAACGGAAGATGAATTGGTTGAATTTTATTCAGAAATTAAATCAAACTTAAATGGCTTACTTCCACTTGAAATCATGCTGGGCAAGGATAACGAGCCACAATTTAGAGTAATTAAATCAGGCAAAGGCACAAAATCTCTTACACAAAAATCTGAAAGAATTGCACAATTTATTGCATCACGCATTCACTTTAATTACATACCAGCAATAAGAACCGAAAAAGATACACTAGACCTAATCGGCATCTTAGTAGAGCAGGAGTTGAAAACGCTTGAAGATGACTCCATCTATAAAACTGCAATAGACACAATTGCTAAGTTACAAAAACCTATTTTGGATAATTTATCAATTCAAGTAAAAGATGCGCTTCATGAGTTCTTGCCAAATATTCGCTCGGTTCAAATTGATTTGGCAGAATCTACTCGCAGATATAACTATCGACGTGAAGTCAACGTAATAGTTGATGATGGGGTTGCAACCAATATAGAGCAAAAAGGAGATGGCGTTAAGAGTCTAGCCGCATTGGGCCTATTAAAAAGCAAGAACGCAAAATCTGGTGCCTCCATTCTTGCAATCGAAGAGCCCGAGTCACACCTTCATCCAGCCGCCATTCATCAAGTAAATGAGATTATTCAATCAATCTCCCAAACCTCCCAAGTGCTTATTGCTACACATAACCCACTATTTGTGAATAGATCGGAGTTAAAGTCCAACGTTATAGTTACAGATGGCGGGGCCACTCCAGCTAAAAATATTTCACAAATTAGGGATTTACTTGGGATTAAGGCTTCAGATAACCTAACTAATGCAAGCTATGCCCTAGTTGTAGAGGGTGCTGAAGATGCAAAAGGCCTAAAAGCCATTCTCCCAACCTTAAGCGATAAACTCGGAAAAGCTTTAAAGCAAAATTTTTTGGTAATTGATTATCTCGGCGGCTCCGGAAAGCTTTCCTACAAACTTTCAGTACTAAAGAACGCCTTATGCGCCACCCATACCCTCCTCGACGATGATCAAGCTGGGATTGATGCCTATAACAACGCCAAAAATAATGATTTAATCACTCCCGCTGAGTGCACTTTTACAAAGTGCAAAGGAAGAATAAATTCTGAGTTTGAAGATCTTATTAGCATTGCCCTTTATAAAGAAGCAGTGTTAAAAAACTTTGGGGTTGATATTTCTGATGGCAAGATAAAAGGTAAAAATAAATGGTCACATAGAATTGAGAGCTTATTCAAAGCACAAGGGAAACAATTCGATGACCAAACTCTTGCAGAGCTAAAGAAATGCATTGGTCAAGAAATAGAGAAAAACCCAGGTAAAGCGCTCGATCCAAATCAAAGGGAAAGCGTAGATGCCCTCGTGAAATCGCTGGAAAGATTGGTTAATTTATAGGGGTAACTCAGCACAACTAAAGCTCACTCAATAAACCGCTCACGAGTCCAAACATCGCGCTCCTCCACCTTACCGGCGGAGATCTTGGTTTTACGATGGGACTCTTCTGACCTTGCGGCTTCTTAAAAGGCTTTTTCTTGGGCCTCTGCTTCCACCCCAGGCTTGTCTAATTGAGAGGCTGGCACGATATCCTTACTCGCAATCATCTGCTTGAGAGTTTTCATGCTTTTTTCCTACGTACTCTAATTAATCCATAAATTGATCTTAATCAATTCCAGCGGCTCAGACGAGTCCTAAGATGAGTATGTGGCCAGTCAATCCTATTTAACGTTCCTAGAGGCCTCTAATAAGCTTTGGGCTGGCATTACAGCCAATCAACGCGAAGTACTCTTAGCGGTCATTAAGAGAGGCTCCAGCAACCCTTATCGAGTCCAGGACATTATTGGTATGCGCTCGATTGCATCACAAGCAACCCTACATAAAGCCCTGACCGAGTTAAATGCCCAAGGCTATTTGGCATTTAAGCCCAGCCCATCTGATAACCGAGTCAAATTCGTCGTCTTGGCCAAAAAAGGAAGTGCTTTGGAGGGTCGATTAACAAAAATCCTCAGTCAAGCCTGTGAATAGGTAATAAATCCCTCCGTTACACCTTGTTTTGACCGTCCAAATAGATCCGCCCAAAGCCATATTCAGACAATGTTTTGGTGGTGGGTAGAGTGGTGGGTAGAAAGCCCTCAAAAAGAAAGAGCCCCGTGGATAGGGGCTCTCAGGGTGCTACTGGCGGAAGAGGCGGGATTCGAACCCGCGGTAGGCTATTAACCTA
>JACCDH011696786.1_pt1 | contig 21884 bp, 30 predicted proteins | sample 7442481 | NCBI WGS metagenome assembly JACCDH01 (sample SAMN15323433, study PRJNA562643) | freshwater metagenome | isolation source: river surface water | place: USA:Blue River Watershed | collected 2017-08-15
GTTTGACAATAATTTAATACCATCCACTTCAAATACGATTCGGTTAGGTGATATTATCAAACCCTGGAAACGATTGCACGTTGACAGTTATAGAGATAACTTAACTGATACCATGAACGGACTTTGGTTAGGACCAGCTCACATTAAAGGAATCGATACTAGCATAGATCTTCCTGCTGGTTCTATGGTTAACGGAAATTTAATCATTGATCCAGAAAAAACTTTCTTCAAGCGTGTATCAGTTGACGACTTTAATGTCATCGAAGCTAACGAATTTAGTGATACTCTAAATCTTACAGCCGGAACTGCGATGCAGTTGGTAGTGGATAGTTCAGCAGAAAGAATCACGATCAACAATGCTGGTGTAACAGGATTAGTGGGAGGGACTGCTATATCAGTTAGTTCTGCCACAGGTAATATCACTGTAACAAATACAGGTGTTACTAGCTTAACAAATTCAACTTCGTTGCCCAGCGGACTAACTGCAGGATCTGGAATTTCTGTAAGTGCTGCAACTGGTGGAATTCTAATTACTAATACCGGAGTTCTACAAGTTCAACAAGGATTCGGTATCACAGTATCAACAGACCTTACCACAGGTATCGCAACAATTTCAAACTCTGCGCCGGCACAGGTTACATTTAGAAACTATGTGATCAATGGCGATGCTGTTAATGCTATTGTGGCAGATAGCACGTCTGATACATTATATATTAATACAGGTTATGGATTAATCACTACCAAAGATCCTGCCACAGACACAATTAATATTTCTCTAAATCAAAGAATAGATATTAATGGTTCTATATTCGGCGATGATTCGTCAATATTAGTAGACGGAGTTAACAATTATATCTATGGTAATGTTTCAGCAACAACGCTAAGAACAAGTGAATCAAGCATCTCCCTTGGATATCGAGCTAGAGCTTCAAGCAGCACTGGATATAGCGTAGGCATTGGTTGGCAAGCAGGGTTAACTAACCAAAATGGTTATGCAATAGCTATCGGGCAACAGGCTGGAGAAACCTCTCAGGGAACAAGCTCAATAGCATTTGGACCTCAGGCAGGACAGACTAGCCAAGGAAATACCGCTGTTGCTATTGGTCAAAGCGCAGGTGAAACCAGTCAAGGTTCTTCCGGAATAGCGATTGGTTATTATGCCGGCAAGGACACTCAAGATTCAGGGGCAGTTGCCATAGGTTATACCGCAGCTCAAATTACACAAGGCCAAGCAGGTGTGGCGATTGGTTGGAGTGCTGGTCAAACTAATCAAGGAGACTATGCTATCGCCATTGGTTATAGAGCAGGCTTTACTAATCAAAATTCTAGTTCTATTGTAATAAATGCCAGTGGTGCTGCACTAGAAGCTGCCGCCGCAGGTTTATATATCAATCCAATACGTTCGTCTAGCAACGGTCGACCACTAATGTATGACACGGCTACTAGCGAAATATTTTCAAGCAATGTATTAGAATTTATAGGCAGCACTATCTCAACCAGTGATTCAAGTGCTGTGCAATTTGATAGTCCAGTTAATTTTCAAACTTCTATTATTATTGATGGAAATACAACATTTAAAGACAGCTTGATTATTTCTAGCGGTAACATAACGTTTCCGGATTCAAGCAAACAAACAGGCGCTGCGATCAGTATTGCAGAATTGAAATCTCTAGTGGCAGCGGCCGCTACCTATGCTGATTTCCAGACGGCTATAGCGGCATTATAATTGGAGCGGATAGATGGCTAAACAATCAATAAACATAGGCGCAACAGCAAACGATAGGACCGGTGATAGCCTTAGAGCCGCTTTCAACAAAGTTAATGCTAATTTTACAGAGTTATATGCAAGACCGGTTCCTTCAACAAGTCAAGGCGCATTAGGTGACATTAAAGGGATGGTAGCTGTAGACTACAACTATTTGTATATCTGTGTAGCAGATTATGACGACAGCACAGTTATTTGGAAGCGTATTCCTTGGCCAGATGATACCTGGTAAATATTAAAGAGAGCGTAAATTATGGCTATACAGACAATTAACATAGGTAATCAAGTAAACGATGGTTTAGGTGATGACCTACGCACGGCATTTGAAAAAGTTAATGCTAATTTCTCAGAGTTAGTATCTAATGTTTTTACCACTGCTTCTAATATAGGCGACACAGGCACAGGGCTTTTTAAACAAAAAGTCGGTGCTGATCTACAGTTTAAAAAATTAGTTTCCGGAACTAAGATCTTAATCGATGATGCTCCGAATTCAGTTATTATCAATAACACAGCACCCGATGCATTTACTAGGATCGATACTAACGCTGGAACAGTAAGTGCAGGAACGTTCCAACAGATCACTATACAAGGCGGTGACGATATAGACGTCACAGCATTAGGATCTGTGATCACAGTCAACAATGTTATTCCTGTGACCAGCATTTTAACTACCTATGACTTTGGTCCTATAACAGGAGCATTTACAAATTCATCTCAACTAGCACTGGCGTTTTCAAACGTTGATTTTGGAACAGCTACTACACCATCTACAGTCAATCTTGATTGCGGTAGTATCGTTTAAGGAGCGAGCTAGATGGCTATTACTTGGCTAACACCAGCAGGAAGCCTAGGAACAATCACTGAACGTGTGATTCAGAACATCACGATCTCAGCGACAACAAACACATCGAATCCTGTTACCTATTCAGTGATATCTGGTTCTTTACCTAGAGGACTGAGACTCAGCGGAAATAAGATTGTCGGTTCACCCGTTGAAGTTAGAAAATATACAGAAAGTAGATTCGTTATTCGTGCATCGGATTCAGTAGATATAGAAGATAGAACATTTAGTATCGCTGTCGACGGGTCCGATATTCCTCAATGGATAACCAGAGAAGGATTTTTAAATGTTGGTTTCGGAGATGCATATTTTGTTTTAGACAATAGTTATGTTAACTTTGCTCTAGATGTTTACGATCCAGATTTAAATGCTGGAGAAGTTTTAAAATTTTATCTCACTCCCACAGGAGGTGAATTACCTCCAGGTCTTAGCATCAGCGAAGATGGTGTGATTTCTGGATACACTGATCCTATATTTGCTGTTGAATACAGCAATACCTATAACGGAGCCTATGACACTGGAGCATTCGACATAGCTCCTTTGGATATCGTAGAGGCTAGATCCAACGGCTTTGACAGTTACTTTTACGACACTCAGACGTTTGATTATTCAGAAGGCAGTAGAGGTCCAAGACGATTAAGCAGGATTTATACTTTCGCTGTGTCAGTGACTGACGGTATCAATACTGTAAACAGGATTTTTAAAATATATGTAGTCACTGAAGAATTCCTACAAGCTGACAACAGTATATTACAAGTTGATACAAACCTATTCCAAGCAGATGCTTCAGCGAATAGGATTCCGCTATGGATCACCGAAAGCGACCTTGGTAGATATAGGGCTAACAATTATCTAACAATTTATCTTGATGTATACGATCCTCCTAGTTTATCAGGAACGATTACCTACATCAAACTTCCGACAAATCCAGATAATACCGTCAGCGAGTTTCCTCCCGGACTCGAACTAGATTCAGTCACTGGTGAGATCGCTGGCAGGGTTCCTTACCAAGCAAGGATTTCGGAAAGTTATCAATTTACCATGTTGGCGGTAAACTTCCCTGCACAGCTAGCCAACGTCGAATACGTTTGGAGAAGTAGTTGGGATTCTACTTCTAACTTTTTTGTCAACGATGCGATCAGCTATCTAAATGAAATCTATATCTGTATAGTAGCTAATCGAAATAAAATACCGGATGAGAATCCAGATTACTGGACTAAAGGAACTACCAGCGCAGCTAAAACTTTCACTGTAGAAATCATAGGTGAGATCGAAAGTGCGGTCAATTGGATAACTCCTAGCGATCGAGGAACTATAAAACCGAATCAACCTAGCACACTATATGTAGAAGCAGAAAGTTTACTCTATGGCGGAAAGGTTGTCTACGAATTCGTTTCTGGAAAATTACCTCCAGGATTAGAATTATTGCCAACAGGACTTATCGAAGGCAAAGTAAAGCAGTTTGCAGATTCTTCAGGTCTTGGTCTAACAAGATTTTTTGATCGTGATTCGAGTTTAGTAGACTCAACAGGATCTAGATCGTTTAATACTTCTTTCGATGGTGCTACTACTTCCTTCGATAAAGTTTACACATTCACTGTAAAAGCTAGAGACTCTGCCAACTTCGCAGAATCATTAAAAACTTTTACAATTACCGTAATAGCCGACAACACAAAAACGTATGCTAATCTATATGTTAAATCTTTACAGAACAAAGATAAAAGATTGAAATGGTATGATTTTATCACTGACGTAACTATTTTCACTCCGGATGATATCTATCGCTATGGTGACGGAAATTATGGAATACAAACCGACCTAAGGATGCTGGTATTTGCCGGCATTGAAAGCACTGAAGCTGTTACATATGTTCAGGCTATGAGTAGGAATCATTATCGTAAAAGATTGTTATTCGGAGATGTTATTTCTGCCAAAGCTAAAGATCCAGCAACACAAGAAACTGTATATGAAGTGATATATGTCGAAATCATAGATCCATATGAAAAGAATGGTGTTAGCATCTTAGACACTGTTGAATTATCAAATAGCATAAACAGTAAGGTATTGGTTAGCTATGATGCTATAAAAGTCAGCAGCGACATACCCTTAGTTAGCGATCGTGATCACCAAAGAATATTCCCTAACAGCATTAAAAACATGAGAAAGAGAATTCGTGATGTAGGCGACAGAGATAGAGAATTCTTACCGCTTTGGATGAGGAGCATACAAGATACTGCCACGTCCGAAAAAGGATTCGTCAAAGCATTGACACTATGTTATGCTAAACCAGGAAGATCTGATGCTATCATAGCCAGAATTAAAGCTTCTGGATTTGATTTTAAAACTATCGATTTCGAAGCAGATCGATATATAATAGATATTTTAGACGGAGAAATAGAGGATAAATATCTTGCATTTCCGCAACGTGGAGAAAAATTACCGTGACCAGCAACATTAATTATTTGAGTATTAACGAAAACTTCCCTGTAGCAGGTGAAGATAACGACACACAGGTTTTTCGTGACAATTTTGATACAATCAAAACCAGTCTAAGAAATGCCAAAGACGAGATCACTGATCTACAAACTAACACAGCCAAAACAAATCTAGACAACGATTTTGGCCTAAACAAAATCAGCAATGCTCTATTACAAAATAATAGACAGCAAAAATGGAGTGGTGGCTCTGTAACAGCATCACCCACAACTATTGATTTCGAACAAGGTTCTTATCAAATTTATACTGTTGGCGCAAACGTAACATTTGATTTTTTAAATTTTCCAGGAGATCCTGTTTTTACAGCAGAAGCAACTCCGATTGGAATGGGTAAGGTAACTTTAGAGCTCTACAGCGATGGTTCTTCAAGAACCGCTAGTTTTTCTACTTCGGGCGGAACTGTTATTAAATCTCTAGGTTTTCCAGGTTATGCGTCCGGAACGCCAGTATTGACCTTGACTTCAGCTACAAATCCTGTTATTATCGAAGTGTGGCGACACAGTCAAGAGATAATTTTTATGAGATACGTAGGACAATTCAGCTAATGTTCCATCCATTCGAAGGTGATTTATCAGGATTAAAAGACGCCGAAGTTGAACAGCGTCTTTTAGAATTGAACAGAAAATACTTTCAAGCATACCGTCTGGGCAAGCCAGAACTGTTGACACAACTCGCTACATTTGTTACAATATACAAAGACGAACTTCAAAAGCGCCATGCGGCAAAATTGAAGGGAGAATTAGATGGCGATTTGGATCAACTGATTAATGTGGAATAAATTCAATACACAAGAAGAATTAATACAGGGCATAATAAACCACGGCCCTGATATCCTTTCATATTGTCAAACCAAAGACGACATATCTAAGTATCTAGATAGGTTAAATCAAGAAAGACTGAACTATCCACAACCTAAGAATCAAATCGATCCAACTAACTGGTTTATACCAAATGAGTATAAAAATATGGATATTGAAGGATTTTTAGTTGAGATATGTCCAAAAGAAAACTACGATAGGCTAGTCACAGAATTAGAACTGTATCGTAAGAATCAAATGATTCCTGTGTTAAAAACTATGAAATATATAGTAGATACACTGAGACAAAATAATGTAATATGGGGAGTTGGTCGAGGATCTAGCGTGGCTAGTTATACGCTCTTTTTAATAGGGGTCCATAAGATCGACAGTGTTAAATATAAACTACCAATAGAAGAATTCTTCAAGGAGATATAAAATGGGTAAAGTATACACTAGTATTAGAGGTAAAGAGATTGATATGGAAAAATTATCTCTTAAAAATGAAACATTACCAGCCGTTGGAAATTTAAAAGTAAATGCCAGAGGCGACGAATTAGGTCCCGGTGGACAAATTGTTAGAACTAGAGAGCAGATCCTACAAGATTATTATAAAAATAATCCAAGAGCTATTCAAGAAGAAATCGTAACGAGAAAGAAGTAATATGAATTTATTACCACATCAAATTAAAATACGTGCCCTACACGACGATGTAATCATCACAGAGATGAATTTTGATGAAATTAAAACATCAAGCGGTATCGTCCTTAGAAGCGACAACGGTAAATCACACGGTGTTAGACCTCGCTGGGGTAAAGTATATGCTATCGGACCCGACCAGACAGATGTCAAGATCGGACAATGGATCCTAGTCGAACACGGTCGTTGGACTAGGGGAGTTAAGATCGATGATGGTGATGGTGAAAAAGTAATTCAAAAAGTAGATGTTAATTGCATCATGGCTGTTAGCGATCAAGCACCGTCATTCGAAGATGATTTTATTCCAAACAGTATCTAATGGGATTTAAAAAGAACTGGGACGTAGCAGATATCGCGAGTCAAATACACTCACTGGCTCGCGAATGTTCCTCAATGTATAATGATGGTTTCACATCATTCGAGTGTAAAAAAGATCTATATCAACTCAAACTTATCATCGACAATGCTCTATCCGAAGCTCCAGACTTCGGTGAATTGGAACAAGAGTGGTTGACAGAACAAGAACAAAAGCGTATCATTAAGATTCTAAAGTCTTAAGGAGATACGAATGACTAACCCTTTTCGCGATCAAGCGAAATTCATGACAGCCTGTGATCAAACAGTAGAGGGCTGGAATCAATCGCAATTTAGTCTCTATGTTAATTTAATCGACGAAGAGGTTAAAGAATTAAAAGAAGCAATTAATAATTGTGATAGTGTTGAAGTATTAGATGCACTCACAGATATCCTTGTAGTTACCATTGGTGCTATCCATAGTATGGGGGCAGACGCCGAAGGGGCTTGGAAAGAAGTTATGAAAACTAACTTTGCCAAAATTGACAAAGAAACAGGCAAGGTTCGCAAACGTGAAGATGGCAAGGTATTAAAGCCTGTGGGTTGGGTTCCTCCTAGTCTCAAAGAGTTTGTGGAGAAAAAATGAAAATAGGTTTTACCTGTTCAACATTTGATTTATTTCACGCCGGGCATATTATGATGCTCAAGGAAGCGAAGACCCAATGCGATCATTTAATTGTGGGTCTACAAACAGATCCCACTATTGACCGCCCAGGTATTAAAAATAAACCTGTTCAAAGTGTGTTTGAACGCTATGAGCAACTTAAAGCCTGTAAGTATGTAGACGAAATTCTTGTCTACGAAACGGAAGAAGATCTTGTAAACATCTTGCTTTCTTATCCTATTAATGTTAGAATACTAGGACAAGAATACGAACATGAAGAGTTTACAGGCAGATATGAATGTATGAATCGCGGCATTGAATTTTATTTCAACAAGCGTGAACATAATTTTTCAACCAGCGAATTGCGTCAACGTGTAATTGCCGCTGAAATTAACAAAGGATTGAAAAATGCAGGATGATGAAGAATATCACGAGCCACCAGAGCCTTGCTATATAATCGAAGGCGAGTGGGCAAACGACACAGAGGAAGAAAATGAAAGAATTATGGGTAGAGAAATACCGTCCCAAAACAATTGACGGTTATGTTTTTAGGGACGCACATCAAAAGAAACAAGTAGAAACTTGGATTAAAGATCGAAGTATTCCACATCTGTTACTCAGCGGAAGTGCTGGTATCGGTAAGACGACCCTAGCAAAAATCCTAATCAGTGAGCTGGGTATAGAAGACTACGATGTCTTAGAGATCAACGCATCACGAACTAACTCCGTTGATGATGTTCGAGATAAGATCACAAACTTTGTTCAAATGATTCCGTTTGGACCCTTTAAGGTAGTATTACTAGATGAAGCAGATTACTTGTCGCCCAACGCACAGGCCGCTCTACGTGGCGTTATGGAAGAATATCACGCAACCGCTAGATTTATTCTTACTTGCAATTATCCTAACAGGATTATTCCTGCCATCCATTCTAGATGTCAAGGATTTCATGTTGAACGGACTGATATCACTGAGTTTACTGCCCGTGTCGCTACTGTTCTGGTCGAGGAAGCTATAGACTTTGATCTCGATACACTAGACAGCTACGTGAAAGTCGCTTATCCAGATCTTCGTAAATGTATACAGCTCGTTCAGCAAAACAGTCAAGACAGTAAACTTAATCCACCTAATCAAGGAGATTCAGGGGCTGCTGACTGGAAGTTCGACATGATCGAACTGTTTAAAGCTGGTAAGATCACAGAAGCTCGAAAAATGCTCTGTGGCAAATTACGTGCAGAGGAAATGGAAGAAGTCTTTAGTTGGCTTTATAACAATTTAGAAATTTTTGGATCAGACGATAATCAAGAAAAAGCTATCATGATTATCAAGCAAGGGCTTGTAGATCACACGTTAATCATCGATCCAGAAATCAATCTTGCGTCTACACTGGTGAGACTTTCAAAGTTAGTATGAAAGAAAAATTTAAACTAGCCTATATGAAGGCTGCAGAAACATTTGCAGAACTCAGTCATGCTCAAAGATTGCATGTAGGTGCTATTGTTGTTAAAGACGATAGAATCATTAGTATTGGCTACAACGGTATGCCTGCAGGATGGGACAACAACTGTGAAGATATAGAGTGGATGGGAGATGCAGGTGGTTGGTTAAGTCCAGAAGAAATTGAATCACTGTGGCCTTTCGAGGGGGAGATGGTTCAATACTACAGTGACGAAACTTGTCACAGTCGCAATAATCGCTACCGTCTTAAAACTAAACCTGAAGTATTACATGCCGAAACAAATGCTATATCTAAATTAGCAAAAAGCACTGAATCAGGTAACGGGGCTGCTATGTTCATTACTCATAGTCCTTGCCTCGACTGTGCTAAACTCATTTATCAGTCGGGTATCAACAGCGTATTCTACCGCAATAGTTATCGCAGTGAGGACGGAATTAAATTCTTAGAAAAGTCCGGAGTAACTGTAGAACAAATATAAAGGGCTCCGTAGAGCCCTTTTTTTACGAGTCTTTGTAAATCGCTAATATCTCCTTTACAGCTTCGTGTCTTTCAACATCACCTATAGTGAAGTGGCAGACATCTACATAACGATTATTCTTAAAGTCTTTGAAGAGTTGTAAGAACTCTAAAAGACCATTGTTGCTAGGACGATCAGCCTGTTGTAGGTCCCCCGTGACTACCATTTTGCTTTTTTGTCCTAAACGTGTTAGTAACATTTTCATCTGTGACGGTGTGGCATTTTGCATTTCATCTGCAATTACTACAGCATTCTTAAATGTGCGTCCTCTCATATATGCTAAAGGGCTAACTTCAATCACCCCCTCTGTTATCATGTTTGTAATTTCTCTAGCATTATAGTTTTCTGAAAACACATCCATTATTGGCTTCGTCCAGGGTTCCATTTTTTGATTTAAGTCCCCAGGTAAAAAGCCATGCTGTTCATCTACGCTTACAGCAGGTCGTGTAATAATGATCTTATCTATATCCCCATACTTTAACTGATCGATAGCCCACTGCACGGCCAACATCGTTTTACCAGTTCCCGCAGGACCGATGGCAAAAACTATCATTTTATTGGGATCGTTGAGTTTAAGTAAGTAGCTTTCTTGGCTAAGATTCTTAGGATATATCTGGACTCTCTTACGCTTTTCTTCCAGACGTTGATGGATATTTATTACATTAGGTTGTAAAACTGCCGCTTGCTGCGCTTTTCTACGCTTCATATAAGGTTAGCCCTCCTTTAACTGTGTTAGGCACGGACCCTAAAACCGCAGTGTCCGCTGGCCGAACACAAAAGTATTTAATATCAGATTCAAAATAATATATGTTATGTTTAAAAAATCGCGATAAATACAAATGGGAGAAGTTATGGCAGACATTAAAGATATCATACAAAATATAGAACATATCTACGGTTCTAACAACAGCCTCAGCTTGCTTAAAGATTTCGAGCGTGTTATCGACGAGCTAGATGTTTATGTGTTCGATAACTGGATCGACGGTGAACTAGTTGAAGGCCCTAAAGAAAGTCGCTACTTTGTAGAATGCACTTTTATGTGGCCTCAGGAAAAAATGCCTGAGCCTAAGGGAGGCCTTAGATTAATAGATTACGGTTGTAAGGTTCAAGTCGCCGAAGCAAAACTATCCAAAGTAAGAAAGATTAAATCTCCAGACGATATCCGTCCTGGAACAAGAAAAGGAAAAATAGATCTAGTTCCAGTATGGATGGTCAAGATCGCTATGCCTAAAAAATTAATGACAGATATTAATAGAGGCTACACGGAATTAGATAAAAATAAAGTTGAAGATATTATCAATGTTAGCGGATCTGTAAACGCTGAAATAGAACCAGCTGACCAACAATCACAGGAAATGGCAAATGCAGAACAACCAGCAGCTTAATGAAGGACTGAGATCAATGGATCTCCTTGAACTAGTCCATAAGAGGATTGAGATAGATACATTTAGATCTAAGATGGGTGAGGATCGAGATGTCTGCGTTTTAAGTTTTCAAGTCAAAGATCGTAGTCCAGCTAAAGACCTAATGGAATTTATCGAGAAAGGATATCCATTTGTTTTAGATGCAGATGTTAGCTCAGGAGAAAACACAAACGGTGAATATGCTGTGTTTGTTGAATTATCTAGAACTCCTAAATTATTAGAACAGATAAAAGATCTAATCTACGGTGTAAAGAAATTAACAGGCATTGAAGATTTCAAATTCAAATACCATAAACAAAATTCCGAGCACGATCTTGCAGAAGATATTATTAAAAAAGTAGTTCCGATGACACCAGGTGACTATGACGGCTTAATGAATAATATAAGAACTGAATCCGTTAAAAAGTTTTTCAATAAGACCTTAATGGATGATCTTACGCTCGACGGAGATGTTATTACTATTCATAAACCTTTTGATAAAAAAATACAACTACGTTGGCTCAATGAAAACGATCCTCAACCAATCGTAGAAGGTGCGCCTACTGTAGATGATGCTGCGGCTGCTGAAACTTTTTGGCTTACAAAAGTTTTAGGAGATTATGATATAAGTAAGTTTGGAGACAAGTTATTGTTTACCAATGGCGAACGTGCCATGCTATTACAAAGGATATAATAATGAGTTTTACATTTGATTTCAAAAAAGAACAACTAAAAGAAATGATCCCACGTAACCCGTATGTGGACCAATGGTATCATGCTATTTCAGAAATACTTCCAGAATACGAAATCAACACACCTCAGCGTGTAGCAGCCTTCTTAGCACAATGCGCCCACGAAAGTGGCGGCTTTATTTTCTTAAAAGAAAACTTAAATTATAAAGCGGCAAGTCTACGCAAGGTATTTCCTAAATATTTTCCAGACGATGCCATTGCGGCAGCATATGCTAACAAACCAGAAAAAATTGCCAATAGGGTTTACGCAAGTCGTATGGGCAACGGTCCTGAAGAAAGCGGAGACGGTTGGCGTTTTTGTGGTCGCGGATTGATTCAGCTAACTGGTAAAGATAACTATACATTTTTTGCAGCGTCATTAGACATTCCTCTAGAAGAAGCCTCAGAATATCTAGAAACATTCGAAGGTGCTGTTCAATCAGCTTGTTTCTTCTGGGAACAAAATAATCTTAACCAATGGGCAGATAAGGGTGATATCCTTACATTGACCAAACGTATCAACGGTGGAACTATTGGTCTAGAAGATCGTATCAAGCATTACAATCACGCACTACACATTTTCGGAGCACACTAATTATGTGGATGTTGGCATTTATACCAGATAGTTTTCTTATCTACGTTATCAATGCTATCCTAATCGCAGGTGCGATTGGTTCCTTTTTATTCTTTTTTGTTTTACACAGAATTCTGCGCTGGTTCCCAGCACTTTCTCCCTACTACTTAATATTACAAGTAATCAGCGCAGTCCTTTTAGTAGCTGGCATTTATCTCAAAGGTGGATATTCGGTTGAAATGGAGTGGCGTGCCAAGGTAGCAGAACTTGAAGAGAAAGTTCGTGTATCGGAAACAAAAAGCAAAGAAGTCAATACTGTAATACAAAAAGTCTATGTTGATAAGGTTAAGACTGTAAAAGATACACAAATCGTAATACAAGAAAAAATCAAAGAAGTTGAAAAAATTATTGACAAAGAATGCAAAGTTGCATCCGAAGCAATAGATTTACACAATGCTGCGGCAAAGAATGTTAAACCAGGAGATGCTAAATGAAAAGTATTCTCTTACTAATTCCAGCATTATTATTAACTGGTTGTTTATCAACTGCACCAGTAAAAAGAAATTTTCCGGAAGCTATTCCAGAAATCATGCAGGCTTGTCCTGAACTTAAAGAAGCATCAAAAGAAACACAAGAATTAAGCAAATTGCTTGATGTAGTTGTAGTAAATTACAGCACCTACTACGAATGTCGTGTAAAAGTAGATGCTTGGATTAAATGGTATAACGACCAAAAACAAAATTTTGACAGCGTGAAATAATTTTTTGAAAGGAGCGCAGATGGCTAACGTAGTAGACACAGTTTTGAAAATGTTCACAAAGGAAGCGAAAGATCCTGATGCACCAAAGCCAGCACCAGGTAGCCGTAGTGAACGTGAAGCAAAAATCAAAGATAAAGCAGGTATGGTTATTTCCGTATTTGCTCTATTCTTAGCAGTCAACAGTTGGTATGGTGGCAAGTTATCTAGCACAGTATTAAACAATACACTAGGTGCTAACAATGCCTGGGCACAGTATCAAGCAAAAAATAATAGATTAGTTAGTTACGAAATTGCTAGTAAGACAACCAGCGATCCTAAACTACGTGCAGAGTTTAAAGCAGAAGCAGAACGCATGGACAGCGACAAGAAAGAGATTGCTGTTAATGCTCGTAAAATGGAAGCAGAACGTGAACTAGCCAAGAAGTCTAGCCCATGGATTGGTTACGCAAGCACAGCATATCAATTAGCGATCGTTGTTTTATCAGCAAGTATCTTAGCAGTTAGTATGCCTATGTTCTGGGCCAGTTTTGGCGTAGCAGGAGTTGGACTAGTTTTAAGCCTTAACGGTTTATTCCTTTGGTTCTAAAATTTAAAAGGAGCGAATAATGAGCGAGTATAAAGATATGAGTGATTCAGAAAAGAAAAAAGAAGATTGGATGAATGCTAAATGGCGTCCAATGATGGGTTGGATGTATATGGTTGTCTGTATGATGGACATGGTTATATTTCCGATCCTATGGAGTTTACTACAAACTCTAACACATAGTCCTATTACACAATGGAATCCACTAACACTACAAGGTGCAGGTCTATTCCACATCGCAATGGGAGCTGTTCTAGGTATTGCGGCATTTGGTCGCACACAAGAAAAATTAAACGGAGCAAACAATGGCGGAGCACAAGTATCAACACCAACAGCTAGCCCAGCAGCATTTAGCCCTGCTCCGGCAGCACCGAGCAGTTTCGGCGCACCAGCTACGCCAAGTTTCGGAGCATCAAGCACCCCAAGTAGCTTTGGCGGAAGCAGCTTTGGAAGCGCATCTAAGCCAGCGACGCCAGCAGCACCAATGATGAGCAGCACAGGTAAGCCAATGCCAGTGCAGCCTGATCAACCTGAACTATAAGGAGATATTATGAAACATTTAATTTTTGTAGCAGGCCTAGCATTAGCAGTAGCATATCCAACTTATGCTGCCGATGATGCCAAAAAAGAAACTAAAAAAGTTTGTGTCGATGTTAAAGGAAAAGACGGTAAACCAGAAATGGATAAAAAGACCGGCAAAGTAAAACAAAGTTGCAAAGAAGTTAAAGTGCATAAAAAACACGAAGGCACAGCAGTTCCTGAGAAGAAAAAATAATCTAAGCTCAGTAAATCTGTATTAAATAAAAGGACTGCTTGACACAGTCCTTTTTTTATCATATAATAATAAAATGGATTATTACTCTACATTAGGATTAAAACGAGGCGCCAGTGACGCCGACATTAAAAAAGCATATCGTAGTTTAGCTATGAAGCATCATCCCGACCGGGGAGGTGATGAAAAGAAATTTAAAGAAATATCCACGGCCTACGAAGCTCTCACTAATCCTGAAAAGAAAAGAATTATTGACATGGGCGGGGATCCAAATGCTCAACCGGGCATGGGTGGATTTAATCAAGGTCCTTTTGAATTCCATTTTGGCACAGAAAATTTAAATGACTTGTTTGGAAACTTTGGATTTGGTTTTGGTCAAAGGCCGATGCAAAGAAACAAAACATTAAATGTTAATATCGAAATTACCTTAGAGGATGTGCTAAACGGAAAGAATATAGATGCCGAAATTGGCATGCCCGGTGGTGTTAAGAAAATGATCAGCATATCAATTCCTCCCGGTGTTGAACACGGACAACATATTAGATATGAAGGTATGGGTGATAACTCTATAAAAAATCTTCGTCCTGGAGATTTAATAGTTAATATCGTAGTCCGTCCTCATCATACTTTTAGAAGAACCGCAACTGACCTAACTATAGATCAAACAATTTCAGTATGGGATGCTATATTAGGAACTACCCTATCGATCACTACCTTAGATAACAAACAACTAGATATAACAGTTCCACCAGGCACACAACCAGAAACTGTATTAAGCTGTAATGGTTACGGTTTACCTCATATAAGATCTAAACATCGAGGAAATCTTTTAGTAAGATTAAAAGTAAGTGTTCCTAGAAATTTATCAACAGAAACATTATCAAAAATAAAGGACATAAAAGATGGAATTTAAATTAGGTCCTCACAATAGTCTAGTCGAAGTTAGCACACCGTGGGAATTCGGAGCAGACGGTGATGCCGAAGCTTTAGAAAAGTCAATGATTGATTTTATGATCGAAAGCAAAGGCATAGGATTGGCTGCTAATCAAATAGGAATAACCAAAAGAGTGTTCGTGATGGGCAGCAATAATATAGAAGGATTCCCTAGTCCTTTTGCATTATTCAATCCCGTGATAAAAGAGGCCAGCTCGGAATTAGTGTTAGACGAGGAAGGGTGTTTAAGTTATCCCGGTCTTTATTTAAAAGTCAAAAGACCTTCTTGGGTTTTAGCAGAATACCAAGACAGCAAAGGAAACACACACGAAATTAAAGTAGATGGTTATATCAGCAAGTGTTTCCAACACGAATTAGATCATCTAAACGGAGTTTGTTTTGTTGACAGAGTCAGTCAGATGAAGTTACAATTAGCTATGAAAAAACTTAGGAAGAACAAATAATGATCGAACCCAGCTCTCAACTACAAGCAATCTTTGAATTTTCAGTTGAAACTGCAAAGAAACTAAGACACGAATATATCACTATCGAACATATTGTCTATGGCATATTGTGTGAGCAAGAATCATTTGATATGATTAAAACCTTCGGCGCCGATGCTGATTTTATCAAAACAAATTTAGAACATTTCTTAAAAAATAATCTAAACGACATCGTAAGTGCAGGACAAGGAGCAGTCAAGCCTAGAAAAACAAACTCAGTAGAGCGTGTATTGAATCGTTGTTTCACACAAGTGTTGTTTGGTGGGAGACAACGCATGGAAGTCGCTGATGTAGTTATTAGCATCCTTTCAGAAAAAAATAGTTTTGGATATTACTTCTTAACCAAGGGTGGGGTAACCAAAGAAAAATTTGTGAAATTCTTCCAAGAAAATATTGTGATAGAGGAAGAAGAAAGCGAAGAACCACAGAATCGTATAGTTAACACATCACAATTAGATAAGATACTAAACCAATTCTGCACTAACCTAAGCCTAAAGGCAAAACAAAGATTAATCGATCCTGTTATCGGAAGAGATAACGAAATCGAAGAAATACAATTAGTGTTGGCTCGCAGAAATAAAGCCAACGTGCTTATGGTCGGTGATCCAGGTGTTGGTAAGACTGCTATTGCAGAAGGCCTAGCACGTAAGATTCATGAGAAAAAAGTTCCCAAGTTCATTCAAGATCATCAGGTTTATACTCTAGATATCTCAGCATTACTAGCCGGCAGTAAGTATCGCGGTGACTTTGAAGAACGAGTTAAGGCTGTATTAACCGCGTTGGAAAGAAAAGGTAAAATTATTCTTTTCATTGACGAAGCACATATGATGCAAGGAGCAGGGGCTGCTAACCAATCAAGCAACGATATGAGTAACATGCTCAAACCTATTCTTACTAAAGGTGTGATCAAGCTCATTGCATCAACTACATGGGAAGAATATCGCAAGCACTTTGAAAAAGATCGTGCCCTAATGCGCAGATTCCAACGTGTAACCATTGACGAGCCTAGTGCAGAAATGACTGTTAAGATTCTCAAAGGTGTTAAGAAATATTATGAAAAGCATCACAACGTGAGGATCACAGATGCCGCTATCGATCAAGCAGTTAAATTATCTGTAAAATATATGAGTGATAAAAAACTTCCAGATAAGGCTATTGATATTTTAGATTGTGCCTGCGCAAGATACAAACTCAAAGACGACGAAGCCATGGAAGGTGTAGAACAAATCGTTGACTTAGAACAAGTAACTTATGAACTTAGTAAAATGATTAATATGCCATTAGAGACTGTGGCACAAAAAGAAAGCAAAAATCTTTCGACCTTAGAGAACAATATGAAAAATGTAGTCTATGGTCAAGACAAAGCTGTTGAAAATTTACTAGATAAAATCTTTGTGGCACAGGCAGGAATGAAATCTCCTAACAAGCCCGTTGGTAGCTTCTTGTTCTTAGGTCCTACAGGATGTGGTAAAACTGAAACTGCTAAACAACTCGCAGAAAAAATGGGTATGCAGTTAATTCGCTTTGACATGGGAGAATACCAAGAGAAGCATTCCGTTGCACGTTTGATTGGTGCTCCTCCGGGTTATGTCGGTTACGAGGATAACGCAGGTATGTTAATTACTAAATTGCAAGAACATCCTAACAGTATTCTATTATTAGACGAGATCGAAAAAGCACACCCGGACGTTAGCAACATCCTATTGGCTTTTATGGATAACGGGTTTGTTACAGGATCAAACGGTAAAGTTGCTGATGGTCGAAATACTATCCTTATCATGACATCAAATCTAGGTGCTAGCGATAATGAGCGTAACACTATCGGTTTCGGAGACTTAGAAAGAGAGGGAGAGGATGACAAAGCTATCAAGAAATTTTTCTCTCCTGAATTCCGTAATAGACTCGATGGCGTTATCAAATTCAATAAACTAGATTCCGGAGTTGTTGAACAAATCGTTAAGAAATTTGTTAATGAACTTAATTCTCAGCTTAAAGATAAAGGTATCGAAATTAGTTTAGATTCCTCTGCTGCAAAATGGTTGGCAGAAAAAGGTTATGATAAGAAAATGGGTGCTAGACCATTAGCTCGTTTAATTGATAATAAACTAAAAACTCCCCTAAGTCGAAGAGTGTTATTCGGAGACTTGGTCAACGGAGGAATGGTTAAGGTTTCTGTAGACAAAGATGATCTTTATTTTACGGTTTCGGAAATGCCAAAGCCGCTGACTAAAGAAGAAAGAAAAGCTATCAAGGCTAAAAAATCTCTAGAACAAAGTGATGAAACAATTTAAAGCTAAACAAACTACTAGAAAATTTTATAATAAATGGTCTTATAAAGTTTCTTTGGATATCAAAGGAGCCGGTATCTTTCGGAATATTCCGTTAACTGATATTGATAACTATTGTCTTAAGTGTAACGAACAAACTAGCTATCGACATTCTTTAGAAACTAAGGTGTATCATAATAAAGAGCAAATTTCTGAATTGGCTAATTTTCTTTTAGGGTATGATCAAAACATATGGGCTAAAAGGATAGAAAATTCTAGCATTGATTTGTATACTAACGATCGAGATTTTTACACAGCAGTTTCTGAAAAATTTAAAGATTTCGTTAATCTTAGATTTGAACCAGGAACTGGCATAGATATACTAAACAACCCGCAAGTTATTATAGGAAAAAAATTACCGCATAACAAATATAATTTTAGGGTATATTTGCTTCCTCATAAAATGAACGGTGATAAAGAAGAAAAAGAAAAATTTATCAATTGGATGCAAAACCAAGTTCCGAGGATACGACTCACCAAATCAGTTACTGATTGGTTCATGCACACCGATTGGAATTGGGACCGTAGATACATTTTAGTCGAAGACGAGCCTACTCTTCTGATGTTAAAATTGCGAAATTCGTCAGTAGTAGGCCGTGTATATAATTACGTTATCTCCGATAAATAAGAGATGTCCACTGAAAACAAAGAATTACTATCAGATATTTCCGAAATAACTTCGGGTTTTTCCTACGGTTCTAAAAACAAAGCAGCCGGCTACAATAAATTCAATGACGGGTTACATACTGTTGTTTATGAATTTGATGCATTTGTAGGAGTTGTTAAGATCCAAGGAACTCTAGAATTAGAGCCGGGAGAATCAGACTGGGTAGATGTTTACGGAACTACCGTAACTGTTGAGGACAGCACACCACTTATAGCCAATGAATCCGTCAATTTTACTGGCAGATTCTTATGGATTCGCGCCGCGTATCGATTAGATCAAGGCACAATCGTCAAAATCCGTTATAATTACTAACCTGTAGAGTTCGATAAATATAGTATTGCCTCACGAGGAATACTATGAGAGACCTTTTAAGTAAATTAGACGCTATTGTCAACGAGACATCCCTTAAAGACCCTGCAGACCTAGATGCCAAGCGCAAAGCCCTTGATGATCTAGAAGCTGACCCTGTAGCATCAAAAGATCCAGAAATTTCAGCAGCGATCGATCAACGCAGATCGGATCTAGAAAAAGAAGCTAAAGCTAAGGGCTTTTCTGAAGATTTCGAAATAGGAGACGATTTTGGAATCAGTTTTTCTGAAGATTTCGAAATTGCTACAGAAATCACAGATATTTTAGAAGATGGTATTGTTATCGATCTCGATGATACAGCATTAGACATGCTAGCCAAAGAAGGACTAATTTTCCTAGAAGGCGAAGTCATCCGTGAAGAAAAACAAAAAGGTTTAGATGGCAAAGCCTGCTGGAAGGGTTATAAGCGCATGGGCACCAAGATGAAAGGTGGCAAGCGTGTAGACAACTGCGTGAAGATGGAAGATCACGGCCCGGAAGATCCAGAAGCAGATTATAATGTAGGTGAATACGATCGCGAAGGCGATATGGCCAAAGACGATCTACGCACAATCAACGATGCTGCTAAAGAACTTTACAGCATTATTCATGCAGACGAAAATCTTCCAGAATGGGTTCAGGCTAAAATTGTTAAAGCCATGGACTATCTAGATACTGCTAGAGATTATATGAAGGCTAACAAGTATGCCGAAGAAAGTAAAATTCCATTTGCCGGGGCTGCTGTAGGACACAAAGAAGGTCCAGAAGGGCAGTGGCGTAACAAAGGTCCTAAAAAAGATAAACCTGCCAAGGTAGGAGATCTAGTAGGCAGCGGTGAAAGTATTGAACACGATATAGATGAAGCCAAATATCGCGGCAAAGAAGTTCCGTTAGGTAAGAAATTACCAGGCGATGTTAAAAAATCTAAAGTCTATGTTCGTAAACCAAATGGCAATATCGTCAAAGTAAACTTCGGCGATAAAAAAATGCGTATTAAGAAATCAAATCCTAAGCGCAGAAAATCTTTCCGTGCAAGACATAATTGCAAAAATCCAGGACCACGTTGGAAAGCACGTTACTGGTCATGCAGGAGCTGGTAATGCTTTTAAAAGAAATGTTTTCGCCCATAGGCGCACCTAAACAAGACGATGAAGAAATCGATTGGTTAGACGATTTAAAATTTTTCATTGATAACGATAACGATATGTTAAATCGTTATTTCTTTCCTGCGGTTGATAGGCACAAAGAACATAAAGGTAATCCGCATGTTTTTAAAGTTTATATTAGACCAATAGAAAATTGTTTAAATCACTATTGCAAAATGTTTGATATTCAAGATAAAGAAGAGAAATTTCCTAAAGAAAAACTCATCGATTTAGCAAAACGGTTTGCAGAAGAACAAGAAAAACATATTGAGAAGGGCGATTACAAGTAATGTTACTCAACGAGTTATTCGAAGCTGAAACAAAACATGTAACATTCTGCTTCGGCAGAATGAATCCGCCTACCATTGGTCATAAACAAGTTCTTGATACTATGAAGTCGCAAGGCGGAGACATGAAGATTTTTGTTAGCCAAAGTCAAGATGCTAAAAAGAATCCTTTAGATTACGGAACAAAAATTAAGTTTATCAAGGAAATGTTTCCTGAGTATGCTAATAATGTTGTCGATGATGCTGGATTGAACACTATAGTAAAAGTTGCTTCCTATCTTCATGATCAAGGATATACTGCTGCTACCTTTGTAGCAGGTAGTGATCGTTTAGAAGACATGAAAAAACTTTTAGAAGCCTATAACGGAGTTGAAGGTAAGAGCCACGGTTATTATAAATTCGAAGTTTTAGATTTTGTATCCAGTGGTGAACGTGAAGATGGTGCCGAAGGTGTCGCTGGTGTTTCCGCTAGTGGCGCTCGTGCTGCCGCAGCTAACAACGACTTTGAAGCTTTCAAAGAAGCTACAGGCGCAGGTGAGCTAGCCAAACCATTGTTCGCTGCTGTTCGCAAAGGTATGAAGATTTCAGAGGACATAGAAGAAGGCATCAAAAGCAAAATCGCCGGGGCAGCATTAGCCGCTGCTAATTTATTAGGAACACCTGCACAGGCAGCAGAAGAGCCTGTTAAGCCTATTACAATAGCTCACGTGATAATTGATGGTGAAGTAAGGAAATATAACTTAGGTGACAAATTTTCTAGTGCTCGAGAAGCGGAAGAATTTATCACTAACATTTTAAACAAACAGGGATTACAAGGTTATCAATTAGAAATTAAACATGGATATCCTAAAAAGAAAGAAGTAAAAGAAGCTCCTATCGAAATGGATCCTGCAGATCCAATGGATCCGATGATCTATGGTGCAGGAGGTAACCCTGCAAAATTAAAATATAGAATGCTAAGAGCAGCAAATCAATTTAAAGATATAGCTGCTCGTGTTGATAAAGCCAGTCCTGGAGAGTGGCAAACTATCGCAAAACAATTCGAAGAATTAAAAATGAACGTAGAACAAATACGTCATGCTCTAGAAGAACTAGGCAAATTAAGAAAGAAAGGCGGAGTTCGCAGTCGAGGTATTGATCCTATGTTAGATGATATCAACGAAGGATACGGTCGCTACTGGTGTTCGACAGATAAGAAATGGAAGACCCGCAAAGGTCCTAAACAAAAGAGATCATCATGAAAGCAAAAGAATTTATTCCATCAAGTAAACCACGTAACTTTGTAGCAAAGAATCAAAAGACTGCAGGCGCTGGCGCACA